>Ga0315306_10000069_pt1 | contig 46687 bp, 46 predicted proteins | sample TDP1_MG_FD_203803 | JGI IMG/M metagenome (GOLD analysis project Ga0315306, IMG submission 203803) | Freshwater sediment microbial communities from Lake Towuti, South Sulawesi, Indonesia - TDP1 | ecosystem: Environmental > Aquatic > Freshwater > Lake > Sediment | place: Indonesia: South Sulawesi... | reverse complement strand
TCGGGCGCTCAGCTCACCCAAACCGAACAAGACAGCGTCCACAATGTTGGTCTTTCCGCTCCCGTTCGGTCCCGTCATCACGGTGAAACCCTTATCTAAAACAACGCTGGCGGTTTTCGGACCGAAAGACTTGAAGCCTCTCAGTTCAATCTTTTTTATGTAGGGCATCTTCTTTCTGGTCTTCCCCCAGCCTCCAAGCTCTGAAGTTGCGAGTGGGCGCTTTTTCTAGAGAACTCTTCTATAGTAAGTGTCTATCCCAATTATAAAACATTCGACGCCGCGCCGAGACGCGCCCTCAACTTCAGCGCTGGGAGAAATGGTTTAGGGCTGAGGTTGCTTCTGTTTTTTCAAACTTCTTAACTTGCCTGACATTTTTTTAACGAAAAGTTTGATTTCCTCTCCTCCGCCGTAAACGAGCATGTACCCGTCTCTCTGCGCTTTGCACGAGAGCCCACACTCTTCAGCCATTCTCGCGATTTCTTTCTTAGAGGTCTCTCTAGAAATCTTGACTCGAAGCCAGCGCTCTCCGCGTGGGAGACCAGGCACAAACCTTGAAGCAGGTTTCGTAATGCCTTCTTCGGGCTTTTTTTCTCTGGCTTCCTTCAGCCTTTGCATCCACTTCTCCACGAACTCTGAGCCGAACTTCTTCTGCCCTGTGAAGAAGAGGTAGAACTCGACGTTTCCGAGGTAGGTTTCGATTGAGGGGACATTTTCGACGTGGCTGGGGTCGGCCTTAAAAACTTGTATCATGGTTTTGGCGGCTCGCAGGTCCTCCATCACATCCGGGGGTATGGTTTCGCCCCTTTTTCGAAACTCTGTGATTAAGTCAGCCAGTGTCTTCCAGATTTCTTCGTAGTTCATTTGTTTGGCACTCTTTTTCTTGACTTTCAAGTGTATGTATGGGACACGCTAATTTAGGTTTATGACTGTCTCTTGTGAGGCTCATGGATAAAGAAGACGGTCACCAGAACACAAGGCACGGTCACGACTGTTAAGAGTAGCAGAGGGAGGACTGGAGAGATGCATTGGTAGATGTAGCCGCCGATGAGTTCTCCCACAGCCATTGATAGGTATGTTATGAATTGGCTGCATCCAATCTCTTTTCCCCGCAGTTCCTTTGGCACTAGATCCGCCTCTAAGGCTGAGTAACTAGCCATGAACAGAGCGTTGCTGACTCCGAAACACAGGAAAGCGATGAAGAGTGTCGGTTGGGTTCCGTTTAGGAAGAGCCAGCCGAACGGAGCTAAGACAAGCCATGAAACGAGCAAGGGTTTTTTCCTTCCAATCTTGTCGGTCAGTTTCCCTGAGGGCAAGGCAAACAGAATCATAGTGAGAGTGAGCCACGTCATCATTATTGCCCACTCAAACTCTTTAATGTGCAATATCCTGGTGGCATAAACCACCCAGTAGGAGTAGGACAAGGCGTATATGAAGCTCGAGAGGGCGTTTGTGAGGAAGAGAAAGAACATGGAGCGAGGCAGCAGCTTCCACACGCCTATGCCTTCTTTTATCGCCCTTGGATAGGATTTGGCTACAGCGCCTAGGCTTATCTTTTCACTTTTGTTTGTAGGCAGAGTCTCGGTCAATTTCACTCGTACGATGGCGGTGCCGAGAAGAGCCGCTGTGACTAAGGCGTAGGCGATTCTCACTCCAGTTACCAAGCCGTATTGAATGTAGAGGAAACCTGCTATGACCGGCGAAAACAGTGCGGAAAGGTTGTTGACAAACATGACTGTGGAAAAACCCATCCCCCGTCTCTCGGCAGGCATGGAATCAGCTTGTAGGGCGAAGAGAGCTGGCTGATATATGAGGAAGAGGTTCTGGAGCACGACTCCTAAGAGTATGAAATGCCACGAAGTAGCGAGGGCGAAAAAGGCATAGGATAAAGCCACTCCGAAGGTCATCACTACTATGAGCCTTCTTCTCCCGTGCTTGTCCGCCAGGTAACCGCCTGGAAACTGCACTAGAGCCAAGATTGCGAACGCCACAAACCCTATTAATCCGATTATGAAGGGTGTGCCGCCCAACTCTAGCACGTACAGGGCGTAGTAGGGGGAAGGTATGCCGCTGGCGAAGTTGACGAGTATCCAGCTGACGACTAACACCAGTATGTTACCGTGGAGGAAAGAAAACTCCTCTCTGAATCTTGATAACACCCGCACAGAACTCCCGCCTGAAACGGTTCGAAAGGTGAAAATCGCTAAAGACGAAAACACCTAACTCAAACGGGCGTCAGTTATTGGTCGCCGAACGGAATCATTAGCTCTTCCCCTTACGAACGTCCGCTACACTTCTGAGGTTCAACCTTATCAACATTTCCCTTCGAAGCTCTCCCGAATCATGCGAAAAAGTTTTCCATTCTATACGCTTCTTGCTTTATTGAGAAGCACCGTGGCAGTGCCTCTCTTCAGAGCTTGTCCACATGGCAAGTTCATCCTTTCTGAGTTGAAATAGCTAATCAGCGTTTCCCTTATTTTAGATTAGCCTAAAATTGAGACCCTTTTAGAAAAATAGCGAGAAAATCGACGCCAAAATGCTTAAATAATCCAAAATGTGAACCACTTAGTTTGAAGTTTGGGGTTTAGGGGATGATCTTCGATTGGTCTCTTATACTCTGGCTGGGAAATGGGATACGCCCATGATGAAGAAGCACTTGCCCCGCATCTGCCCAGATGTGGACTACATCAATAGAATGCTGAGCAGCCCAGAAGCCATTGTCATTTTCGCCAAAGACGAGGGCGCTGTGGTTGGGGCTGTGGGCGGATGGCTTGAAGGAACACCAAGCGGATACGAAGCGGAAGACAACACACTAAAGAAACACAACGCCTATCACGAGGCTCACCTCGACTGGATCGCTGTGGCTGAGGAGTATAGGAAGAAGAGGATAGGCGCAACTCTAGTTCGGAAGGTGTGTGAGTGGGCGCTGAAACACGGCAAAGAGAAAATCTGGACAGAAATATCAACAAGAACATCACTCTTTGACATCAAAGCCTTCTACGAAAAACTCGGATTCAAACAAATAGGCGAGTTTAGAGACGAGAAAGGAGAAGAATACGCAACAATGCTCAAAGAACTCAAAACATGAAGCCACATTTCTTAATGCACGATTTGCTATGACTTGTTGACGAACGAACACGCGTATTTGAAATGTTTATATCACTCGTCTCTTGTAGCTAAGTAGGCTGGAGGATTTGCGCGATGAAGGTCAAACCTTTTGAAAACGTTAAGGATCAGATTGGCTTTTGTGGAATTTGGTGCGGCAGCTGCGCGGCGGGCAATGGAACATTGAGGGAACAAACACAGAGGTATGAGGAGACCATCAAAAAGTATGGTCTGGAAAGCTGGGCTCCTAAAGACTTCGATTTCAAGGAATTCATTAAGGGACTCGCTTCGATAGAAGCAATGCCTTTATGCCAAGGATGCTTGAAGGGCGGTGGTAGGGGCAACTGCGAAATAAAAGCTTGTGCCTCGAGCAAGGGGATAGCTGACTGCAGCGAATGTGACCAACCCTCGGCGTGTAAGAATTCTGAAACACTACACAAAATGAGGTCAGGCGCCCGCGACGCTGGACTATTTGTCAAAACCGAGAAGGCTGATCGACAAAAACTCATAGAGAAATGGATAGGTGAACTAAAGGAAAAGTGGCCTCATTGCATCTTGTTCTTGCCTGAGTAACAGGGATGAATGTCAGCTCATTTGTCTTTCGAAATCGAATAGGATACTTAAAAGAAAAGCAGAAAACTCTAGGAAAGGTTTTTAGAACAACCATTGGAGAGATCCCCCCGGCGAACTCCCATTTTGTGTGTAGACTTTTTCAGGTTTTTATGACTTGTGAGAACGCGCCCGTCTCTCGGCACGCTGTCTTGCTGCCAATTGTTGAGGTCTAAGCAGTGAGACAAGCAAAGAGGCGAGGAATAATTTTGTGTCGTCCTTCTCCCCGAGAAGCTCATGAATACTCTGAAATACTGCTTTGTCCGGTGCATTCTGGGATGTCTCTACACCGTTGATCCATGCTTCTATCGCAAAAAGGTATTTCTCAACAGTTTCTGCTCGTTCCAGTCCATCTATTCTTCTTAGCGGCATGTCTTTACGCCACTTGCCCGAACCGATGCTTGAAATGTGGATGTCAAATCTTCTGAATGCCTTGTGGTGGCAGAGTTCAATCCATCCTCTTCTACCATCCATCCTCATCCACTCGAGCAACTCTGAATCATGGTCCAATTTTGAAATTTCATTCTCAAGCTTTTGAACTGCTGCTTCGTATGCTTTCATTTGGGGTGACTTTTCTGGATAGTATCCTCCTAGCCAGTGTTCAAGGTTCAAGCAGAATCGCTCAACATACAGCTGTTTCAGCTCCGTACTATTCCCAAGCATGTTGAGGACATGCTCTTGAATCACACCATCTGGATCGCAGATTTTGAGAAGAGTTTCGTAACCAGTGAATCTCCCTTTGCTTGGAAGCCACTTCCTGAGGGTTAGATAGTACGCCCAGACTCTTTTCCAACGCTCCTCAGTTATCGAATAACTATGACCGATTCGTAATCGAGGTGGAGTTTTGGTTCCTATCGCTTTGCACAAGCTCATTATGCTTTCTTCAAGATTCCAGTTGCAGATCTCGAGGGCGATGATAGAACGTAAAATGTCTTGCGCTGCCTTGGTTATGGGTTGTGCATTTTCCCAAAGTTTCTTGAGTCTTGTGTGCTCATTGGATATTCTTTTTTCATCAACTGGTCCATAACTTTCTGGAAGCCACTTTCTCAATCGTCCCCAACGATGGTCGGCTAAGAGTTCTTGCTCCCAATCCAGACGCTCTGCATTTTCTTCGTCAACACTACTTGAAGTCAAGTCTTTACCCCTCCTTTGTTGCCGACTGATGTTTCATTTTACTTTTGCGCGCTTAAAGCATCACTGATAGCGATATCCCCCGCAAACTCCCTTTTTCTTTTGACTAGTGCGCACTGAATTTTCTCAAGAATTTCTCTGCTTTGTTTTTGGTGGCCTTTCTGGGATTGTTTAGTTGTCGCTTTACGAATGATATCACTTTATCTTTGTCATCAACTTCATTGTAGTAAACGTTGAAAGCGTTTATCGCTTTGCCTATGAGGATATTTCTACATTCACTTGTAGGAAGAGGGGCTTTCTCTACTTTCAAAAGCTCTTCTGTAATCTTGCCTTGAAGCTCGGGTTTGGACAGCGCTATTTTACCTGAGTTGTCAACAACGTGGCTAGCGGTAATCAGGTTTCCCTCGTGGAGGTAGCCATAGAATTTCTTGAACAATTTATTGAACGCATTCTGCGTGTCGACTGCTGTCAGATTTGCAATAACATCTAATGCGTTCCACTTGAGAATACTGTTCTTACTATCGAGGAGATTGACGAAAAAATCCATCTTAGAATAAAGCATCTGAGGATTTTTCTCGCTTATCATTCTCAAGCTTTTCGCAGAACCAAATTTTATCCTTGGATTTGTCGAAGAGACACCCTTGAAGAGTTCTTCGAGCACATTCGGATTTTCCATCAACTTCACCTTGCCTTGATTTCTTGCATACAAAGGCAAGTAATAACTATACCTATTATGCCAAAACCTATACGAAAAGGTTTTTAGTTTCGTTTAGACAAGTGAACAAGCAAACCGTGTTTGGATGTACGTGTGAGGTGATATAGGAGATATGTCTGTGTTTGCGGCTCCAGGAGCCTACGACCGTGCCATAACCGTGTTCTCACCTGACGGGCGTCTCTTCCAAGTTGAGTACGCCCTAGAAACAGTGAACCGAGGAGCAACCGTGTTAGGAATAGCGTGCTCCGATGGTGTCGTGCTCGGAGCCGAGGAGAGGATAGAGTCAAAGCTTCAAGACCCAAACGTCACGTGGAAACTCTTCGAAGTAGACGAGCACATAGGAGCAGCCGTGGTCGGCTTGGGTTCAGACGCTCGCATACTAATCGACCAAGCCAGAATCTATGCGCAAAGCAACCGCCTGATGTACGACGAGCACATAGACGTGGAAATCGTGACCAAAAGAGTGGGCGACATAAAACAGCTCTACACCCAACACGCCGGGGTGAGACCCTTCGGCGTCTCCATAATATTCGGAGGAGTAGACAAAACTGGCAGCCGACTCTTCGCAACAGACCCCAGCGGCTCCTACAGAGGATGGAAAGCATTAGCAGTCGGAATCGGTCGCGAAGTCGTGGAGGGCATACTAAAAACCGAGTACGCCGAAGACATGAAACTGGACAACGCGGTCAAACTCGCCATAAAGAGCTTGGTCAAGTCACAGGAAGCGCGTGGAGAGCCGCCACGAGTAAAAATCGCGGTCATTCCCTTCGAAACCAGAAAGCTGAAGATGCTCGCTGATGAAGAAATAGAGGCAGTTAGGAAGGGCATCGAGGGCAGCGGAGCCCAATGAGTCAACGCTACACGGTTGCGCGCCTAACCCACGAAGGAGAACCCTTCGAAATTCTGGTCAAACCAGACCCAGCCCTAGCCTACAGACTCGGAAAAACGATGGCGCTGTCCGAAGTGTTGGTCTCGGACACCATATTCACAGACGCCAACAAGGGCACGAAACCCTCAGAGGAAAAACTGAGGAAGGCTTTCGGAACGACTGACACCCTTCAAATTGCTAGCACTATTCTGAAGAGGGGAATGCTCCAGTTAACAACCGAACAGCGTCGACAACTAACCGAAGATAAGAGAAAACAAATCACAGCCTTCATCTCTCGCCACAGCGTAGACCCAAGAACCAACCTGCCCCATCCGCAATTACGCATAGAACAAGCCATGGAGCAGATACACTACTCCATCGACCCATTCAAAGAAACAGAAGAACAGGCGAGGGAGATCATAAAACTCCTGCGTCCAATTCTTCCACTAAAAATAGCGCAGGTCTCCGTGGCTGTGAGGATACCACCAGAATACGCTAGCAGAGTCTACGGAACAGTCAAGGGATACGGCACAATAAAACGAGAAGAGTGGCGGGCTGACGGCTCCTGGGCAGCAGTCGTGGAGATGCCAGCTGGGCTCTACGGTCCCTTCCTGGAAAAACTCGGGGAAATGACCCGGGGAAACCTAGAAGCAAAAATTGTTTGAAAAAACCGTGTTAAAAAAAGGAGATGATAAAATACGCCAGTCTTTTTCGAGAGAAGACAACTTGTAACGCCAGGTGACCTACTAGCCGAGGACGACTACATGACAGGCGAAAACACCTACAGAGAAAACGGGAAAATCTACGCGACCCGTGTTGGACTCGTCGAATACGAAGAGCGAAGGGTCTCTGTGGTCGCCTTGAAAGCTTTCTACATACCCATGGTCGGAGACACTGTCATTGGAAAGGTCATCGAGGTCGGAATGAGTGGCTGGACCATAGACATAAGAGCGCCCTACCTCGCCATGCTTCGCGCGTCCGACGCCTTGGAGAGACCTTTCCGACCACAAAAAGACGATTTGCCATCGATATTCGACGTGGGAGACCTCATAATAGCAAAGATAGTCGCATGCGACCGAACAAGAGACCCTCTATTAACTATCCTAGAACCAGCCCTTGGAAAAATAACCCGAGGACAAGTAGTCGAAGTGACACCCACAAAGATTCCTCGAGTTATCGGGAAAAAAGGCTCAATGATAACCATGTTAAAGCAGGAAACTGGCTGTCAGATCACCGTTGGCCAAAACGGAGTGATTCTGGTGAGCGGCAAGACACCAGAAGACGAGCGATTAGCGATTATGGCTATTCGCAAAATCGAACAAGAAGCCCACACAAGCGGGCTTACAGATCGAGTAACCGAGATGATAAGGAAAGAAAAAGATGAAAAGGAGGTTGTTGAAAGTGTCACAAAAGAAACAGGAAAAACTGATTGACGAAAAAGGCATCCGCCTAGACGGAAGAAAAGCCAACGAGCTAAGGCCGTTAAAAATAGAGGTGGGAATACTCGGAAACGCCGACGGCTCCGCCTACATCGAACAGGGAAAAAACAAGATCTTAGCGGCGGTTTACGGACCACGCGAGGTCCACCCAAAACATCTAGCGTTGCCCGACCGAGCGCTCCTCCGCTGCAGATATCACATGGCGCCGTTCTCGGTTCAAGAGCGCAAGTCGCCAGCCCCGTCTAGAAGGGAGGTGGAACTTTCTAAGGTGCTTCGCGAAGCACTCGAGCCCTCAGTCTTCACCGAGTATTACCCACGAACCTCCATCGACCTCTTCATAGAAGTGTTGCAAGCGGATGGAGGAACTCGCTGCGCAGGAATCACCGTAGCCTCTCTGGCGCTGGCAGACGCTGGCATACCAATGAGAGACTTAGTGACGGCTTGTGCAGCTGGAAAAGTCGAAGGACAGATAGTGTTAGATTTGACTGATGCCGAAGACAAGGGAGGCGAAGCCGACATGCCCTTAGCCTACATGCTGAACGCCAACGCCATAACTCTGCTTCAGATGGATGGCCTGCTGACGAGCGAAGAGTTCGAGCAGATGGTCAACCTAGCCGTCGAGGGCTGTAAACAAGTATATCAGGTTCAAAAGGAAGCCTTGAAGGCCAAGTATATGGCTGCGAAAGAGGTTGTTAAAGAGGAGGTGACTGAGGAATAATGTCTTCTATTATGGCTTCTCGGATAAGGCAGAAGAGAATCGCCCAACTCATCGCTCACGGAAAAAGGCTCGACGAGAGAGGACCAAACGATTACAGAGAAATCCATATAGAAACAGGGCTCATTGAACGTGCTGAAGGCTCTGCTCGAGTCAGACTCGGCAAGACGGAAGTGCTTGTGGGAATAAAAATCGAGGCAGGCGAACCCTTCCCAGACGTGCCAAACGAAGGAGTCCTCACAGTCAACGCTGAACTAGTGCCACTTGCTTCGCCGACCTTTGAGGCGGGACCGCCAGACGAAAACTCCATCGAACTCGCCAGAATTGTGGACAGAGGCATACGGGAGTCTAAGGCTATAGCCCTTGAAACCCTGTGCGTTGAGCCTGGAAAAAAGGTCTTTGTGGTTTTCGTTGACGTCTATGTTCTCAACCACGACGGAAACCTGATAGACGCGTCCGCTCTCGCCTCTCTCGCAGCCTTGCTCAACACGAAGATGTTCAACTACGAGGTGAAGGAGGGCGAAGTCAAGATTAAACCCGGATACACGCCTCTTCCGCTGCGAAACCACCCCGTAGCGGTCACGTTCGCCAAAATAAACGACAAGCTGATTGTGGACCCTTGGCTGGAAGAGGAGCAGATAATGGACGCCAGACTGACGATGACCGCGGACAAGGACGGGAAAATCTGTGCCCTTCAAAAAGGCGGCTACGGATACTTCACAACCCAACAAATCTTCGAAGCTGCTAAGATAGCCCTAGAGAAGGCTGAAGAACTGCGGAAACTCGTGGTGAAAGAGTGAATGGGACGCAAACGAACGAGAAAAGTGGGGCCAACGAGGGGGTTGGGAGCCCGCTATGGCGCCACTGTCAGAAGACGCTACATCGAAGCAATTTCTGAACTCAAGAAAAGGCACAAGTGCCCACAGTGTGGCTCAGCGTCTGTGAAAAGAGAAAGTGTGGGCGTCTGGAAGTGCCGAAAATGCGAGTTCACCTTCACAGGCGGAGCCTACACTCCGGTCACCAAGCTGGGCGTTGTGGCTAAGAGAGCGGCGAAAGGTCTGCCCGCCGAAGCCGCACTTGTTGAAGAAGAAAAATAGGCTGAAGAACCCCGCTTTCTCTTTTTAGTTTTCTCATAACCTTGAAATATGCAGAGAAGATAACATTCGGTAACATGGGTTCGTCTCAGAAGGTTTTGTTGACCACCTCCCGCCGACCGACAAACCTGATAAGGACGTTCTGCAACGATCTGGCTCGGTCGATTCCAGACTCTGTCCGGATTAATCGTGGTAAGTTAAGCCTGAACGGAGTTGCTGAGAAAGCGCTTGAGTATACTGCTGAGAAGGTGGTTATCGTTGACAGGTGGCAAGGCGGACCTGGCAAAATCGAACTCTTCAAAGTGAGCCCAGAGGGTTTGATGCCTGTTCCTCCTATAATTCTTGTTTCTGGTATGCGACTTCGAAGGGAGTTTGGAGAAGGGAAGTCTAGGTGGGTTGGTTCGCTCGCGGTGACTGCGCCTTTAAACAGCCAGAAGCGAGTTTTTGAGGTCGCTGAGGCGTTATCCAGTTTCTTTAGCATTCCACTCTTGTCGATGGATGAGGCAGTCTTCAGATGCGACGCAGCGATGCATTTTTCTCTTGATTCAAAGGGGCGTGTTCAGTTCACTTTTTTGCTCTTGCCTCGAAACGTTGAAATTGGTCCTCGAATCACCGTGTCAAACACGGTTTGGGAGACTGCCAAATGAAAGCGCGCGCCATTGTTCGTTTAAGGTTTCCGTCTGAGAGACGCTTGTCCATAGTGTTAAATGCCCTGAAGCCTGAAACCGAGAGCTCGCTGACTTCCAGAGCCAGGGTTCGACTCATAAGTGAGGGAAACAGCCTTTCAATGAGGTTTGAGGCTCGTGACACTTCTGCTCTGAGGGCTGCCATAAACTCTTACCTACACTGGATTGCCCTCGTGAACGAGGCGTGTTTAGTTCTGGAATCGCTCAACAAATGATTGTTCCAGAGGCAAAGAGATTGGTCGTTCATAAGAATAAGGAGATCCTAGCTCCCTCTCTCAAATCGCATTACTAATCCGGCATAGCCTCTGAATGTCTCCTCAATTTTTCTTTCAGTGCTCCAAGTCAATCTCCAAGGCGAGAATAAATCCTCCCATCCTTCGAGTGTATGCTCCCATGCCCTTTTTCCTCCCTTTTCTCCCAATGCTTCAGCTAGGATTATGATTGCTTCTCGTGTGCATACTCTTTTTATCTCGGTGACGGTTTTGGTTAGCTCCTTTGGGAGGATATGCTGAAGAACAGTCCAGCTTACACATAGGTCAAAGTAACTGTCAGGAAATGGCATTTTTTGAACTCTTGCTTGATAGAAGTGAATATCGGGGTATAGTTTCTTAGCATCATTGAGGAGAACAGACTCAGGTTCAATGGCATAATGTTGCTGAGAGTGCTCCGCTATCCATGGAGTGAGCCGGCCATATCCGCAACCTATTTCAAGAGACCTCTTTGCGTGATAACTTGCAATTGCCTCATTTAAAAGCTTGACTTCTCTATACAGTCGGGCGCTAAAGTGAGGTAGTCCCGCTCCCTTCACCCCCCAAGCACCGACAACGTCTTCATAGGCGAAGGGCACTCTTTTCCCGATGTGAATGCTATAGGCATATCCGATTTTTTTCTTGAGATACGAAGGAACTCGGTGAGGTTTCTTAATGCCTTTGATTATTAAATTCTTAACTCCCATTATGCAACACTCACTAATAACGTCTCCTTGTAAATCTAAAATACCTTTTGACCAGATGCCGCTGCAAAGAGGGCATCCCTCCGTTTTGTTGTGTAAATGGGGTTTCCAGTTCTCCGAAGGGAGGCGCTTTTTGTGAAAACACTTAATTAAGACGCAATAATATTGAAGAGAAGCCGTGCTAAGGCTGTTTGAGGAATCAAAATGAGCGACGAGCTTTCGAAGCTTCCGCCGCAGGTTCAAGAGCGCCTGTTGAGGCTTCAGCAGCTGCAGCAGACTCTGCAGGCGGTTCTCACGCAGAAGCAGCAGTTGGAGCTGGAGCTCACGGAAACTGAGCAGGCGTTGAGCGAGTTGGGAAAGATGGACGATTCGGCTGTTGTCTACAAGTCTATCGGGTCGCTTCTGGTGAAGGCGGAAAAAGCTAAAGTGACCACGGAATTGAGTGAGCGTAAAGATCTCCTCAACATGAGAGTTGGGGTTTTGGGCAAGCAGGAGGAGAGACTGAGGACTCAGGTGAAGGATTTGCAGACAAAGCTCCAGCGTGACCTGCGTCCGGTTTCTGGACCCACGTCGCCTTCCGAGTCCTAGGTGAAGAATTTTTGGAAGAGATAGGCATACCTGAACTGACAACCAGACAGCGAGAAGAGTTGTGCGCCGTGGCGGAGAGGGCTGCTCGAAACCATGTCCTATCCAAAGCTCCGTCGAACAGGATATCTGTCCTCAACGTGACAGTTGACGCCGAAGGAACAAAACCAGTCACGGTGAACGTCGAAGTGGAGGTAACGCTGTCGCCTCTAATGAAAGACTGTGACGCAGAAAAATTGGCAAACGAAGCCACTGAGAAAGCATTTGTGGCAATTGAAGCCTTTCTGAGGGAACTCGCATGCAAGTCCAGCAAATAACAGCGCTTATGGAGAAGTGCAACCCCAAACACGCAGTTCTGCTGTGCCATCACAACGCCGACCCAGACGCAATCTGCGCTGCCTTTGCCTTCTCCAAACTCTTGGAGCGCTTGCGCCCAGAGTTGAGCATCGAGGCAGCGGCTGCGCAGGGACCCAGCCGACTCTCCAAGTTTTTGCTCAGCTCTTTGCCCGTCAAGTTAGCTCCCGAACCACGCATCGATGAGGCTGACTTCATCGTGTTGTTGGACACCAACACGGTTCAGCAGTTGGATGAGTGGGCTGAACGGGTCAGAGCGTCTAAGGCTCCGATTGTCGTCATTGACCATCACGCGAGCCATCCGGAAACAGAGAAAATGGCTACACTAAGCGTAGCCGACGAGAACGCCTCATCCACCTGCGAGATCATCTATAGGCTCTTCAAAGAGGCTGGGGTGGAGCCGACTCAGACCGAGGCTAAGGCTCTGTTTCTGGGGATAGCCTTCGACACACGCCACTTCGTCCTAGCCGGCTCGGCAACTCTCAAGGCTGTAGCAGACCTCGTTGAGGCTGGTGTGAAGGCTGAAGAAGCCCTAGCGCTGCTCGCTCTGCCAATGGACCCCTCAGAGCGCATAGCGCGGTTGAAGGCTTCTAAACGAGCGAAACTCCTGAAAATTAACAACTGGGTTGTTGCGCTCTCTCACGTGAGCACGTATCAAGCCTCAGCCGCCAGGGCATTGATAAGTTTGGGCGCCCACGTGGCGGTTGTTGCTGGTCAACGAGACGAAAAAATTCAGGTGAGCATGCGGTCGAGCCGCGATTTTTATGAAAAAACTGGTATTCATTTGGGCAGAGACGTTGCGAAGCCGTTGGGCGACTATCTTAGAGGCATGGGCGGTGGGCACTCTGTTTCGGCTGGAGTCAACGGCGTCGGCGACATAGAAGCCAGCCTTAAACGCTGCGTGAGACTTCTGAAAGAAAGGTTGAAGCGCGCTTAGCACACTTACTTGGCTTCACCTGGAACTTTGAGGAGAGTTCTCTTTTCCTCTCTAAGGACGCAACTCAAAACTTTCTCGCCGTCATGGATTATTTTTCCCGTGACTAAGCCCTTTCTCTTTCTGTTTAGTATGTAAGGAAGCGAGATTCTAGAGAAAGCGACCAGATCTTTTTCGTATATTTCTTCTTCACTCACCCACTCTAAGACGCCTTCACTGCTTTGTTTTAGTTCTCCCTTGCAACTATTTGCAACGTAAACGTGGAGAAACCATTTCGAATCTTTTTTGGTGTTTATGGTTGTTATTATCCCAGCTAATTCGGGTTTCACCTCAAGTCCTGTTTCTTCCTTGACTTCTCTGATACAAGATTCTAAAGGCTCTTCATGAAACTCGGTTTTTCCACCAACTCCTGTCCATTTGCCTTTCAAGGGCTCTTTATCCCGGCGTAGCAACAACACTTTTCCACTTTTTCTAATAAAGCAAACGTCTCCTACAGTGGTCTTTCTAATCAAAGAAAGCCTCCAAACTAGGTGTAATGGTTTGTTGGCTTCGTTTCTAAGAGTTTCTCTTCCTAGAAAAAGCGCTTTCGGAAACAACTTAAGTAACCGATTTTGAGTAGCTACTCTTAAATGACTCAAACTACTCCTTGCCGGATAAGGTGGCAACACAAAATCGATGGCAATAATTGAGACAAAAAACTTAACGTACACCTACCCGGGCGGTTCAAAACCCTCTATTCAAGATGTATCAATAGCCATCGAAAGAGGCGAGTTTGTCGTTTTAACTGGTCCCAGTGGCTGCGGCAAAACCACCCTCTGCAGATGCTTCAATGGGCTAATCCCACATTTCTACAGTGGAAAACTCGAAGGAGACTTGACGGTAGCCGACCTCAAAATAGCCAATCACCCCATTCATGAAATTGCCAGGCACGTTGGACTTGTTTTCCAAAACCCCGAGAATCAACTCTTTGCGTTGTCTGCGGAGAAGGATGTAGCCTTTGGTCTAGAAAACCTTGGAATGCCCAGAGATGAAATACGAAAGCGCGTTGATTGGGCTCTGCAGATGACTGGCATAGAAGAGTTGCGTGAAAGAGCGCCCCACGAGCTCTCGGGCGGACAGCAACAGCGCGTCGCCATCGCCTGCGTCCTCGCCATGCAACCAGATGTCATGGTTTTGGACGAGCCAACCTCTTTCCTCGACCCTATGGGCGCTCAGAAGATTTTCGAAGTGATAAATGAGCTCAACCAGAAACTGGGCATCACCGTCATCCTAGTGGAACACCGCTTGGACTTAGCCTCGAAATACGCCGACCACGTCATCATAATGGACGAGGGAAAGGTGATTTTAGACGGCGAACCTCGAGAGGTGTTCAAGTCTCAGACCGCCCGCCTCATAGGTGTCGGCATTCCGAAGGCAACCAGACTTTGGCAGATGCTGATGGAAGACGGGATTCGCTTAAAAAAGACTCCAGTAAACTCAGAGGAAGCGGCAAAACTCCTACGAGAGGTGCTGAAAGCGTGATTGAGGTCAAAGACGTCTACTTCACCTATACCAGCGGCGTCGAAGCTCTCAAAGGAGTCTCTGTAACCATAAGAAACGGTGAGTTTGTCGCCGTAATGGGTCAGAACGGGGCTGGGAAAACAACTCTCGTGAAACAGTTCAACGGGCTACTCAAGCCGACCAAGGGAGAGGTCTTAGTCGACCGAGTCAGCACACGAGACGTGAGCGTAGCCAGACTCGCAAGAAAGGTCGGATTCGTCTTCCAAAACCCCGACCATCAACTCTTCTCCGAGACTGTTGAGGAGGAGATAGCCTTCGCCCTTCGAAACTTCGGCTTTGAAGAAGCCGCCGTGAAGAGGCGAATCACCTGGGCGCTCAATCTATTAGGCTTGACGGAGTACCGTAAGACGTCCCCTTTCATGCTGAGCGGCGGCGAAAGAAAACGAGTAGCCCTAGCCTCGGTGTTAGCATGGAACCCAAAGGTTGTCATACTCGACGAACCCACAATCGGACAGGACCATCAGCAGAAGGAAAAACTACGCCAATTCATTGTTCAAATGAACGCCCAAGGCAAGACCGTGGTCATCGTCACACATGATGTGGAGTTTGTGGCTGAGTGCAACCCGAGGGTGATGCTGATGAACGAGGGAAAAATAATAGCGGACGGAGAAGCCAAGAAAATCCTCACAGACACCGAAATCGTGGCTCAAGCCTCCATAGTGCCACCGCAGATAACCCAAATCTTCCTCGGGCTGGCTGACTTTGGGCTTCCGACAGACTTGATTGACGTTTCCGAGGCTAGGAAAGCTCTGGTTGATTATTTGGAGGAGAGGGCTCAACCGTGAGCGTTTTCGAAGGCTTTCGATTTAGGCGAGTCTCGTCGCTTGTTCATAGGCTCGACCCGAGAGTCAAGTTCTTCTACGTCTTGGTGATGTTCATTGTGGCTGTCATATTCAGCGAACTCCTGCCCCTGACGGTGTTGTTCTTTCTCCAGATACCCTTTGTACTGGTCGGGGGTGTCCAGCGCGAGTGGCTTCGGTCGCTGAAAGGCGCCTTATTATTCGCGGTTATGATTTTTACTTTCAACTTCATCTTCACTTTTCTGTATCCTCCCGTGTATGCACAGTCGGCGTCTCCAATCGAGTATCCGCTCGCTATGGCTGTTCGCTTCCTCGTTCTAGTCGAATCCTTCTCTGTGTTCTTCCTGACCACTTCACCCGACCACCTCAGCCTAGCCCTAGAGCAGAGTCACGTGCCCTACTCGTTCACGTTCGCCTTCACCACAGCCGTCCGCTTCGTCCCGGTCTTGGCAGAAGAAGCCCAGACAATCATGGACGCTCAGAAGGCTAGAGGACTCGAGCTCGAGAAGGGCAGCTTCCTAAGGCGCATCCGAAACTACATCCCCATTCTCATCCCACTCATCGTAAGTGCCATTCGCCGAAGCCTCGAACTAGCCGAAGCCATGGAATCAAGGGCTTGGGGAGCCAGCGAAAAGCGCACCAACCTCTACGTGCTCAAGCTGAAGCGCGGAGACTTCATCCTCATCGTCATCGCCATAGCGATACTATTATTGGGATTTTACGTTCGCTACTTCGTTTACATACCACCACTCAAGGCGCTGCTGCCCATCTGATTCCCTAACCGCAAGACTTTTAGCACGTGAAAAGAGAGTATTGCCTCGCCGAGAGAGGAGGAGAGTAGCCTTGAAGTGGTTGAAAGCAGCAGCCGAGGAGATCCTAGCCGGTGTTCAAAAGGCGATAAGCGAGCTCGACCCAGATCAGGTAGAAAGAATGATTCAAATGATAATGGACACTAAAGATAGGAAGATATTCGTGGTGGGCATGGGTCGAAGCGGGTTTGTCGGACGAGCCTTCGCCCTGCGCCTCATGAACCTCGGATTCAACGTCTACTTTCTAGGCGAAACCATAACCCCAGCCGCAGAAAAAGGCGACTTGGTGATTGCCATCTCTGGAACTGGCATGACTAAGCTTGTTTTGAGCGCGACAAGCGCCGCAAAAGAAATTGGTACTAAAGTTGTTGCTATCACTTCTTACGAGGATTCACCTCTCGGGCAGATGGCGGACCAGCTGGTAACTATCAAGGGGCGAACGAAGATGGGCTGGCCACGCGAAGAAGACTACTTGGCTCGACAAATCTTGGGTGAACGTGAACCACTCAGCCCGTTGGGCAGCATCTTCGAGAACAACTGCATGGTTTTCCTGGACGGCTTAATCGTTGAGCTCATGTATCGCTTGAAGAAGAACGAGAACGACTTGAAGCTGCGTCACGCCTCCATCGAGTAAACCTTAAAAACCATCATTCCGTTATTGTGCTCAATCAGCGTCATAGAGGTAGGTTGAAATCAAGGGCAAATCGAAAAGAAAGCGAATGCGTCGGGAGAAGAAGAAGAGGAAAAAGAGACGCGAGAGATACAAGTAATCTCAGACCTTGATTTTCAATTTTCTGAGTCGCCAGCAAAAGATTTAATTAGGATATATTTTACATCTCAGAGCCTCTAAGGTGGTTGTTTATGCCCATCTCAATATCGGATTTGTTTCGAATTCCCCTCATATACTCCATCGACCTCTCATCTGACGGAAGACTGGTCCTGTACTCTTCAAACACTACAGGAATCCCTCATCTCTACGTTCTAGAGACGAAGCCGGGCTCTAGACCAAGACAGATTACAAGTGGAAACGACGCTGTCATGTTTGGGTTTTTGTCGCCAACTGGAGAGCACATCATCTATCTTCAAGACAAAGATGGAAACGAATTACACCATGTGTTTCTAACATCAAAAGAGGGTGAAAAGGCTCGGCAAATAACCAAGAACCCCTATAGAACATTTTTCGGCGCATGGCATCCTAACGAGAAAGAGGTCGTTCGTAGCTACGTAACAAAAGAATCCTGCGGCCTAGAAATCTTCAATGTAAAAACTGGCGAGAATTTTGTGTTGAAAGAGCAGAAGATGCCACTTTTCGACGTCAAATATTCTCATGATGGCAAATGGCTTGCGTGCACCGAATGGGGTGGCGGCAAAGACCCGAAGAACCAGCAGGTTGTGGTTGTGAACAGAAACGACCCTACCGATACACTCAGCTACAAATTCAGGGATGGCTCCAAAGAGATGCTGCCTTCATGGTCGCCTAACGACAAGAAATTGGCGTTTTTGAGCGATGTAAAAGGCAGAAATCAAGTTGTTATTCAAGACTTCCAAAGTAGAGAGCATTCATTCCTTGAACTTGAAGAAGGAGAAGAAGCAATTGACACGCAGGAGATAGGCTGGGCTCCTACTGGCGACAAGGTGTACTACATTGTGAGCAAACACAGCCGAACCAAGATATACGAGCATCCGCTTGACGGAGAAAAAACCCCAATGCCTTTTCCAGAGGGCACAATCTTGATGTTCAAGATCAGCGAAGACGGAAAAACAGTGGTAGCTCTTCACTCCTCTATGGCGTCGCCTCACGGACTCTACCTGCACAAAACCGTGTCTAACACGGTGACTCCGCTCACCTCAAGAGAGTTTAAAGTGAATCTGGCTGAACTAGCCAAGCCTAAGTCTGTGTGGTACAAGTCGTTTGACGGATTAAATATCCATGCATGGTACCTGCCGGCAGGCCATGGAGCGCCTCCGCATCCAGCGGTTGTGTGGCCTCATGGAGGGCCTTGGTGGCAGACTTATGATACGTGGTCACCATACTTACAATCCATTTCTCAGAGCGGGTTCGCTGTTTTGGCTCCGAATTTCAGAGGGTCAACCGGGTACGGGGCGGAATTCCGTAACATGGACTTGTCTGACCCCGGCGGCGGAGACCTAGAAGACGTCGTGTCTGGCGCCGAATGGCTACGCAAACAGCCAGAAATCAACAAATCCAAAATAACAATAGCGGGTGGCTCCTACGGTGGATTCATGACTCTGATAGCTCTTACAAAGAAACCGAAAGTTTTTGCGGCTGGAGTCGCCATTGTACCCGTTGCCGACTGGGCGGAAATGTATGAGTTGTCTGACGCCGCGTTCCGCAGATTTATGGAGGAACTTTTTGAAGGGTCGCCAGAGAAAAGAGGGGAACTTTATCGCGAGAGGTCTCCGACCACTTACATTTCCCAGATCAAGGCACCCGTCTTGCTGAGTTGCGGTCGACACGATTCCAGATGCCCGATTCAACCGATAGAAAAGCTTGTCAAGAAACTCGATGAAATGAAACATCCGCACGAGTTCAAAGTGCAGGAAAAAGAGGGACATGGCTTCGCAAGAGTGGACGCTGGCATTCGCGAAGTCGCAACCGCTCTAGAATTCTTGCGCAAGGTTTTGAGTTAACCTTCAATTCAGCGTAAACACACAAGCATGCTAATCTGGTCAACACTACTTCACGATTAGCAGACCGTCAAGCGATATAAGATCCTTCTGTATTACAGCTCTCACCCCTCTCTTTGGATCAACATCTTGATTAATACAAAGGTCTACAGCCAAACTTCCAAACATGTAAGCCTCCTCAAAAGACCAGCCGTATTCACGCATAAACGCCTCCACAGCAGCCTCAGAGGCTTCTATAGCCGCCTCGTGAAGGTTACTGGCGCAGACGAGAAGAGCATAGCAACCAGATGTCTCTAACATGGGCCATTTGGGGCTCTTTCCTTTGATTAAACCGAATCTCAAGAGAATCTGACCCACCACCTCCGCGGATGAGACACAGAGCTCTCCATCGGCTTGAACCGCGTGTATGTCACCGGCTGCGAACAGCGCTCCCTTTGCGAAAACAGGTAAAAATAGCCTGGTGTTAGCTGTGAGGTCTTTGACATCCATATTCCCGCCATGTCTGCCCGGTGTGCTCGATGGGATCTCTTCGGTTTCCGGAGCCACTCCTATGGTGCCGATCATTGGATTTGCTCTTACACGCACTCTTTCGTCGAAGTGAACGTATCCCTCACTTATTTTGACAATTTTGGTGGCTGCCTTAAACCGTTTGTTGCCTAAGATCCCGTTTTTTGGAACCACGACTATCACGCCTCTTCTCTCGGTCTTTATCTCCAGAATGTCTACAATGAGTGTGTCTCCTGGTTCGGCGCCTTCGACGAATATGGGTCCTGTGGCTGGATTAACCTTGGACCAGTCGAGTTTCTCTAAGGAGAACTGTTCGTCTCTCACTTGGCCTCCTAGAGCGTCTTCGGTTTCGATTGTGAGCAGCTCTTCGGGCTTAACCCACTCGATTGGATTTTGCCGAGGGCTGAAGCTGTAGATTACTTTTTCCTTTGAAACCACTTTCATAGAGGTACATCCTATAGCATTGAGTAATTAATTTACTACAATTAATTTTTAAAATGCAAGCATGATGGATGCCAATTTTGTTGTGAAAGCATGCTTTAGAAAAAAGAGGGCGATTGCGTAGTTTTGACTTTTTTCTTTTTAGCGTCTGGAGTTGAGTATCCATACCCAGTCTTGGCCCATGATAGGTGTTCCATCGAAGGCCTTGTAGAGGTTGCCTCTGATGATTAGTGGAAGAGTTTCTCCCGCGTGTCCGGTTAGTGTTAGCGTGGTCACAACCGCTTGGGTGCTGAAGTGAAACACTAGGTCCATGTAGCCGTCGCCGCCGAGGGCGTGGCCGCCTCCAGGCTCGCCAGTCCATGGAGTTGCAACATCTTCATAGCTCCAGCGCAATGCAGAAACCCCGTCTCCATTGGTGTCTCTCTTAATGGATATTCTCACTGTTGTGGGGTCTATTGTCATCACGTCGAAATCTTTTGTGCCGCAGATAGCAACCGCAAACACGCCTTGGCTGCCCACGTTTATCGGGTTAGGCCAAGAACCAGGCTTAATATCAATGTACACTGGGAGCATTAGTGGCGCTAGCTTCAACGTGATACTTGTATCTGCGGTCAGTTCCACCGTTGTAGATGCTGAGGCGTAGCCTGTCTTAGAGGCAGAAACTTGATAGCTGCCTGCTTGAATATCAGCGAACACTACTTCTCCGCCATCGGTTACGTCAGAGCGGGTCTCTGGACCATCGGCTGTAACGGTTGCTCCGGAAATGGGGTCGTTGGTGGTAGCGTCAACAACATTCACTGTAAGCTTGTATTTTACAACAACTGGGACGTATTCGAGTATAAGCACGCCCCACGCAGTGTTCAGATCATCGTTTGTCGAGGCTTGGACTCCTTCCCAGTGTCCGTCGACTTGCTGATGAGCAACGAGCCAGTCTGCATATTGACCTGTTCCGTTGTACCATTCGATTGTTGGAGCACCTGTGTAATCGACAATGTACTTTATTGGAGTTGGTATTGCTAATCTACATGCTTTCATCACTGCGTACATGGCATAAAGGTTGCCGAAGTTGCTTCGCCAGCCAGAGCTTGTAAGCCAGTCTCTGACTATGTAGCCCTGAGCCGCTATGACTCTTGAATCAGTCTTAGGCACGTCACAATATGTTAAGCCCATGATCCCAGTTGCCGACTCTGCAATACTATTTATGTCAGTGGGCGCAGTGTAACCAAAGGAACCGTAGCGAGAGTTGGTGTTGTAATCTCCTGCGAGATTCTGGCTGTAGGTTAACCACATCAGTAATTCGGTCTTAACCCAGGCAGGTGCGTTTATCCCCCACAGTTTAGCAGTTAGCAAGCCCAGTAATGGCCATTGAGTGTTTGAGTTGTCACTACTGCCGTAGTTCGGACTATATCTCCATCCACCTCTTCCATTTCCAGCCTCGTTTTGCGCCCATGTTATCCAATCCACAATGTCTACAGTGATGTCATAATAGGAACGACCATTCACATTCGCTGGTCCAGTAGTGGCAGTTCGCGATGGTGCCTGAGAAGCCACGATTGCCATCAATACCATGGGAGTCTGATAAATAGTATCACTAGCACTAAAGTAGATTCCTATTCCATTTCCATTTGTGTCTGGGTCGCCCGCAGGCTGTGCAGTCAATGTCTGAACATGCGCTTGTGTAAAGAGGTAGTCTAATCCCTTTTCAACAGTAATATGATATGGATCTGCCAAGTCTCCAGGTAAATGCCCAAAGTTCTCGAAAGCCAAAACAGCCATTCCAGTACAAGCAACTGGATAGTAAGAGCCTCCCCAGTGACCGTCTGCCGCTTGTGTTTGATTCAAATAGTCAAGACCCGCAATAATTGCGTCGTTTATCTGCGTCGAAGAAGCTGCTTTGCCTACAGGTATTCTTGTAGTCGTCAAGAAGGTTCCAACAAGTATCAAAGCTAGGACAAATTCTGCCTTGATCTTCTTCACTTTTCCTCTCTCCTCTAAACTTTAAGTGCGTTTCCCTTCGCGCTCTCTCTCTTTGCGAACGAGAATGCAGACGAATTCGTTGCACCTATGATGGTAATAAGGCTTATGAAACACAATTATAGAAATTTATCAACGAGACTCTATTCCTTGAACCTCATGGCAACTGCAACAAAAATTAAACAAATGATTAACCACCCATACATTCCGGGCATTTTTCCTGTGCTATTCAGCAAATGCAGCCTTTTTTGATCTACCACTGCAGTGACATCCTAAAGCTAAAGGGCTGTTCCAAAACCTAGAAGATTTGGATTTTTCCGTTGGCTAGGTCTCTGCAGAACTTGTCTATGTTTTCCAGTTCGTGGTTGACCACTTCTTCTATCTCTTTCTTGACGCTCTCGAAGGAGTTGCCCGTCTTCATCACCACTTGAGCTGCTGCGATGGTTGGGTCATCGATTGGCTTGCCTATCTGGCTCAGCAGCCATATGTAGACTTCCTCTAGTCCCACCACTTTTTTGTAGACCTCGCTGGCGATTCTATGTGTGAGAGAGTTGTAAATCTTTCCAACATGGCTCACAGGATTCTTTCCAGCCGCCGCCTCGGAGCAGAAGGGTCTGTTCAACGGTATGACTCCGTTTGTTCTGTTGCCTCTTCCCACCTGCCCCGAATCTCCGCTCTCGGCACTTGTGCCCAAGACTGTCAAGTAAACACCTTCCATGCCTCTTCCCTCTTTGTCTAAAGTGTTCAAGTCAACAATAGCGTTGTCAAAGTTTGTTTTCTCCTTGACGAATCTGGTGACCTCTTCTTGAAGCGCCGCTTTCTTCTGGAAGTAGTCGCTTTCACTCTCCACATATCGGTCGACCAGAGCCATAGACATGGTCAAGTGCAACTCGTTGTTCTTTCTGAAGCCCATGACCTTCACGTCTTCGCCTGCCTCGGGAAAACGCCTCTTAAACTCAGGCGAGTTCACATACTTCTCGGCGCCCAGAACAATTTGCTCAGTTCGAGTCATGGGCGCGTAGCCCACAGCGGCGGAGGTGTCGTTGGCTCCCAGCACCCTGCCCTTCCTACTGAATATGTCCATGAGCTCGGGGTGTCCGGGCTTCAGCTCCACCTGATAGCGCACGTGTTTTTCTGGGTCAACGAATCTCAGCTTTTCCTTAAACCACTCCTTAGCCGTCTGAATGGCGATGTCTCCGACTGGTATGTGGACGGCGCCGACCTCAAAGGTTGCTCGGTCGCCGATGACCAGTAGCATAGGCTTTTTCACACCGCCTCCGCCGAAGCGTGTCTCCGCCTCGCCAGCGGCTAGGAGGGACTTGTCGATGTTGTGGTGTCGGATGTCGCCCGTCTTTTTGAGGTACTCTTGGCTGAGCTTAACCGAGATTCTGTCCATTATGGCGTCGCAGATGCTGTCTGGGTGCCCCATTCCCTTTCTCTCCACTATCTCCAGTTTTTGTTGTTCTATGGGTGTCTGCTTCAGAGAGTCGACGAGTATGTTTCTGCTCGTCAAGGCTTTTCTCCCTCGTTCGGCGGAGGTGTATAAACAGAAACAGATATATATTTTACGATATTGTTGGTGATATAATAAATAACTGGTGGTTATCGAAGGATGGTTGTGACAAGCTCCACACTGAAAAGGTTAAGAATAGAGGCTGGGCTCACCCAGAGGCAGCTCGCCGAGCTTGTGGGGGTTTCGCAGGCTCACATAGCCAAGATAGAGAAGGGAAGCGTCGACCCGAGGCTGTCAACAGTCAACCGAATTCTCCATGTCTTAACTGAGGGTGAGGGAAAAAAGTGCGGAGACGTCATGACGAAGGAGGTCATTCTCTCCAAACCCGACGACAAGATCCTGAAGGTGAGCGAACTCATGGTGAAGCACGCGATAAGCCAGCTTCCTGTGATAGACGGCGGAAAGATAGTGGGCACGGTCACGGAGGAGAGCATAGTCCGCAACCTCAGCTCCACCATAGCCGAGGAAAGGGTTGAGAGCATAATGCAGGCTCCGATGCCGAGCGTGCCCGAGGACACCGGCCTAAGCATGATAAGACCGTTGTTAGAGGATCACCTAGGCGTGCTCGTTGTGAGAAAAGGAGAAATCGTTGGCATAATAACGCGCTCCGACCTTCTCAAGATAATTTCAAAGACACTCTGACAAAGGTTCAGAAGTGGCTGTGGCTGAACTTGAAGACGGCTCGCGCCTGCTCGCTCAAATAACGGGTGTGACTCCAAAGAGCCTTCAAGTTGGCATGCCGATTCAGGTTGTGAGTCACCACGTCTCGGAGGAAGAGTAGCCTACAAGTTCAAACCCCTCTAGCAGCCCTCGTTTTTTTTTCGAAATGTTCAGTTAATTTTAAACGCCTCTGTGTGTGCATTTATGAACTATGCCCTACGGCTTCAGCTTCGACCTATCCAGCATCTCCAAATCGTTTTTCAGAGAACTCTCCAGGGTTGCACAACGAAGAAAGTTGCACAGACGACTAGGTGTGGGAGCGCGCCATCTGGCAGAAAGGTTTAGGCTAAGCGAGATCACGGGTTTAAACGTGTCTGACACCCTGCTGCTGGTTGAGGACCTGATAGACATTCACATGCGAAACGTTGCAGAAAGGGAGAGGTTTACAGAAACAAAGAAGAGGGCGCTGTTTCTGCCCCACTGCTCACGAAAATACATGGACAGCCGCTGCCAGGCAACATTTGACTCCTCTCTTCCGTCATATAGATGTGCTCACTGCTCCAACGATTGTCTCGTCAACCGCGCAACAACGCTTGGAAAAAGGAAGGGTTACGATGTCTACGTGCTGCCCGGAGGCTCATGCATCCAAGGGATACTTGAGAAAAAACAATACGAGGGAGTGGTGGGAGTTGCGTGCAGTCAAGAGCTCCAAATGGGAGGGCAATGCCTCAAAAACATAGGGTTGACCGGACAGGCTGTTCCCCTCATCAAGAACGGCTGCGCTAACACCAGCTTCAGTTTTAGAAGCTTGGCGAAAATTCTCTAAACTAACCCAAGGCTTGACTAACCAGCTCTATTACATGCAAGCCTTCAGTTAAAAACAAACTGATGTTAAGATGACGAAAAAAATGTTAATAAATAAAAGGGAGCCTAACGTAAATTTTCTAGTCTTCTATTCTGCAGTTTCGTTGTTGCCTAATTTGTGGAAGGCTACTTTCCCGTTTTCTTCTTCGCTGTCTTCTTCTTTGATGAGCCGCATCCGCATTTAGACATGATGGTTCACGTGCATACAAATACGTGTGATCAGTATATAACTCCTTTTCTGAAACACTCAAAGGGATGCAGTCAAGAATGGCTAAAAACGACATGGCTGAATTCTCTATATGGATGCTTGTTGCCCCAATGTGAACCCAAAAAGCTCGCTGTTTGAAAATCTTCAATCAGTTAAGCACATCAACAAGAACCGCCGCGAGTCCGCGTGTCGCCGCATTTACCATGGAACACGCCACCCTTAGTTAATTACATGTAAATAGAAATAAAGGTGACGCAGAAAACGAAGGTTAAGCTCTGCCCGCCGCCTTCTCCAACGCTACAACTCCTGGAAGCTGCTCACCCATTAGGAACTCTATGAGTGCGCCTCCAGCCGTGCTGACGTAACCCATCTTCTTCGCCAGTCCCAATTCTTCGACAGCCGCAACGGTGTGTCCACCCCCAACCAGAGAGAACGCGCTAGAAGCCGCAATTGCCTCGAACACCTTTCGTGTTCCAGACGCGAATTGCTTGTTTTCGAACACTCCTATGGGTCCACTGATAACAATGGATTTTGCCTTGCGGATTACGTCGCCGTAGTTTTTGACCGTGTCGGCTCCGATGTCGCAAATCATGTAGTTTGTTGGGAGTTCCTCAACCTTGATTTCCTTTCGCCTTCCTTCAACATCCACAGCCAAGTCAACCGGCACATCAATCATTTTGGGATATTCTTTCATTAGGTCACTGATGCCCTGCACCAAGCCCATCAACTCCTTCTTCTCCAAGAAATCCATGTTAGGCTTGCCAAGGTTGACTCCCTTAGCCGCCAGAAACAGGTGCCCCACCACTCCGCCAGTCAACACGCGGTCGGCAATCTTGTTCTTCAGCACGTATCGAGATATCTTCAGCGAGTCGTCTGCTTTGGCTCCCCCGAGGATGTAGATGCATGGCTTTTCGGGAGCGTGCAGAACTTTGCTGAGTGCCTTCAGTTCTCTCTCCATTATGCGACCCGCAACGCTAGGCAAGACCGCAGTGAAACCTACTATGGAGATGTGCGCCCGGTGGGCTGCGGCGAAGGCGTCGTTGACAAACACATTCGCTAGGGGTGCCAGATTTTTGATGAACTCAGACTTTGCGTGCTCTTCAGGCGTTCCCTTCTTCTGCTCGTCAGCAAAGGTTCGAACGTTCTCGAGGACAAGAACTTCACCGTCCTTCAACTCCTTGATGATCTTCCGAGCCTTCTCGCCAAAAACATCATCCACGTATTTCACTGGCTTGCCAAGTATATTACCGAGGATTTCTGCATGTTGCCTCAGCGGCGTAAAATCTGGGTCTCCGGGTCTGCCTTGATGAGCTAAGATAACGACTTTTGCGCCTCTCTCACAGAGTTCCCGTATGGTTGTGTCGGCGTGGGCTCGAATTCTTGTGTCGTCTAGAACGCGCTTTGTCTGCGGATCGATTGGAGAGTTGAAGTCCACTCTTACAAGGGCTGTTTTGCCTCTGAAATCAAAATCGTCCATCGTCAAGATTTTAGGCATACTACCACCTACGCTTATCGAGAAAATGCAGTTTGCAGCTCTTGTTATTTATCAGTTACCCAACTCAGCAGAAAAGGGGAGGGCTTCTTTAAAAGCCCGCTTTCTTGCCGATGAGTTCGATGAGTTCCGTCATTCTGCAGGAGAAGCCCCACTCGTTGTCGTACCATGCAAGGACCTTGACGAAGTTGCCTCCGATGACCATTGTTGACTGAGCGTCGAAGACCGCTGAGTAGGTGCTGTGGTTAAAGTCCGATGAAACAACAGGGTCTTCAGTGTACTCTAAGATTTCCTTAAGCGGACCCTCAGCAGTCTTCTTGAAAGCCGCGTTTATCTCCTCTTTAGTCGTGTTCTTCTCTAGCACACACGTAAGGTCGACCACTGAAACGTTTGGAACGGGAACCCGTAAGGCGATTCCGTTCATTCTGCCAGTGAGTTCGGGCAACACTAGAGTTGCGGCTACAGCAGCTCCGGTTGTTGTTGGAATTATGTTGATTGCTCCAGCTCTGGCTCGACGCAGGTCGGAGTGGACAAGGTCTTGGATTCTCTGGTCGTTTGTGTAGGCGTGGGCTGTCATCATGAGCCCTGTTTTCAGCCCGAAGTTTTCGTGTAAAACCTTGGCTACGGGTGCGACGCAGTTGGTTGTGCAGGAAGCGTTTGATAGTATGTTGTGCTTCTCATGGTCGTATTGGTCCTCGTTTACGCCCAACACTATGGTTATGTCGGGTCCCTTGGCTGGTGCAGAGATTAAGACTTTTTTCGCTCCTGCCTGGAGGTGCATCGCAGCCTTTTCTCTGTCGGTGAACAACCCTGTGGATTCTACGGCTAGGTAAACGTCTAAGTCTTTCCATGGCAGTTTTGAGGGGTCGCGTTCCATTATTGTGCGTATTTTTTTGCCTTTGACGACTATGCCGTCTTTCTCTGCTTCCACTGAGAACGGTGCGCGTCCATGTACGGAATCGTACTTGAGTAGATGCGCCAGTGTCTTGGCGTCGGTTATGTCGTTGACAGCCACGAAGTCGATGTTAGCGTTTCTTTCGACCGCTGCTCTGAACAACAGTCGTCCTATTCTGCCGAATCCGTTTATGGCTGCTTTTATTGCCATTCTTATTTCACCATCATTTTTCCAGATAGATTGGAGAATTCGCCTAATTAACTTTCCCACACCTAGCAATTTGAATAAAGAAAAATTCCGAGGGTCGAAGGTTATTCTTTGTCAGTTACTCATTGCCTCATCGCAATTTAATGAGGGTGGCTTCCGCGGCTAGAGCCATGAGTTCCCAGGTTTCACAGAGAGGCGGCGCGTAGCATGTGTCTGATTTGGTTAGTTCTCGTGCTGTCATTTGTTTCTGTATGGCTATGGATAGCGCGTTTATGCGTTGAGTCACGTCTTCTCCGCCGACGATTTGACCACCTATAACTCTCTGAAACTCCTTCTCTATCACAATCTTAACCCTGATTAGCAGTGCGCCTGGATAATATTGAGCCCTCGTTTTCCCGCTAATTGTGCCAGAGACCGTTTCTATTCCTGCCCTTTTGGCAAAGAATTCGTTTAGTCCTGTGACGCCTATCTCGGTGTCGAAGAACTTTGTGACGGCTGAGCCCAGCACTCCTGGGAAGATGGCGTATCCACCGGCGGCGTTTGTTCCCGCCACTTTGCCCTGTCTAACCGCTACGGTGCCGAGTTGGGGCAGCGCTGGTTTCTGAGTTATTATGTGTGTGCACTCGGTGCAGTCGCCGATGGCGTAGACTCCCGGAACGTTGGTTTCCATCCTTGGATTGACCTTGATTGCCTTGGTTTCGCCCAGCGTTATTCCTGCTTTTTGGGCTAGGTCGGTGTTGGCTTTGACGCCGAATGCGCTGATGAACACGTCAGCGTTGATTTGTTCTCCTCCGGCGGTTATTCCCGTGACCTTGTCGGTTCCGAGGAACTCTTCGACTGCCTTGCCAACTAGGATGTTTATGCCCTTTTGTTCGAGCATCTCTTGAACGCCTTTGGCCATGTCGGCGTCGAGCATGACTGGCATGATTTGTGGCAGCATCTCTACGACTGTTGTTTTCACTCCTCTTTCGTGTAAGCCAATAGCCACTTCGAGTCCGATTAGTCCAGCGCCCATCACAACGGCTGTCTTTGCTCCCTCTCTTATTGCTTGGTCGATTCTTTCGCCGTCTTCGATTGTGCGAACTGTGAGAATTCCCTGTTTCTCTCTTCCTTTGATGGGAGGTATGAAGGCGTTGGCGCCTGTTGCGATGATGAGGCTGTCGTATGGGAGTGTTTCTGTTTTTCCAGTTTTGTCCTGTGTCTCAACTGTCTTCGCTTTGGTGTCTATGTTTGTGGCTGTGGTTTCGGTGCGGAGGTCGAGTTTCATCATGCGGTAGTATGAGGACGGGTAAACGATTAGGTCTGTGAAGTTTGGGATGTGTCCGCCTATCACGAATGGGATGCCGCATCTGGAGTAGCCCGCGTGTTTCTCGTTTGTTAGGAGGGTGATTTCGGCTGTTCTGTCTGTTTTTCTGGCGGCTGAGGCTGCGTCTACTGCTGCCGCATGGGCGCCGATGATCACTATCCGTGGTGGCATTGGGTTTAGCCTTCCTTGATGAGGCTCTTGTGCCACTCGACTGATCTGTTGAAGTCCATGAGTGCCTTTAGCTCTGTGTCTAGGTTGCTGGGCGTTATTAGGAGTAGCCAGCCTTTTTGGTAGGGGTCTTCGTTTAGGAGTTCGGGTTTTTTTGTTATGTCGGTGTTGGCTTGGTCGATGGTTCCGCTGAGGGGTGCGATTAGGTCTGAGACGGCTTTGACTGATTCGACGCTTCCGAAGGGTTCGTTGGCTTTCACTGTTCCGCCGGTGCTTGGCAGCTCCACGAAGACTATTTCTCTTAGTTGTTTTTGTGCGTAGTCGGTTATGCCCATTCTCGCCTTTCCGCCTTCTATCTTTACCCAGAACCATTCTTTGGAGTAGTAGAGTCCTTCTGGGACCTCGTAGCTGTCTACCTTAACCATTCTGTTTTTCACCTCTTTTGACTAGGCATAATTTGTGCCTAATGTGTTTTAAGATTTGTCTAGTCTAAGTTCGCCGTTGCGGCTGCGCGTGTGAGAGACTACCTATCCGGGAGGAGGGGGTCATGTTAGAGATAATGTTGCCTATTGGAGTTTGGAGAGTGGAAAAATAAATTCTCTAATAGCCTAGAGGGGGGTCTAATAGACGGGCGGAACAGCGTTTGTTTTGGACGCTGAATTTGCAAGGGAATTAGGGAAAGCTTCTGTTTGGAGTGCGCAAAATCAGCACGAAGAAGGGCTGAGAGAGACAGAGACGGGTGTAGGGTCCTGGGTTTCGTCTATTCTTTGTACTCGGTGGCTGGTGATTTGAAGAACTTACATGAAGAATGTTAAACAGGGTCGGTCGTAGAAACGAGCTGTGCGACTCATAAAAGAACAGCGTTTCGGTCCTTTTTCTTCAGTGAATCATTCGTCCACAGATTCTAACAAGATATATTAACCCTAAAACATCTGAGGTGAAAAAGAAGGCATCTGGATGCGCAGAGAGTTTGAATTCGAAGGAAGAAGACTGGTTGTCGATGATGTTCACACCCAGGAAGAGTTCTTTGACTTTATGAGTTCTTTGCGATTGAGGAAGCCTTTCATAGTGAAGCCCAATTGGATATGCGGAAATTATGGACTTTTCACGGATTCGCAGGTCCTAGAATGGGCGTTGAGGTTTCTACATGGGCAAGGAAAGACTGTCCTTGTTGAGTCGTACTCTGGAAGAAACATGATGGCTCTACCCGACCTCAAGCCTAGTCTGAGGCTTTCCGATGATGAAAAAGAGCGTGTAAGAAAATCTGAAGAAGACTTCTTGAAGAAAACTGGAACCAAGAATGTGATTGAAGAGCTTGGAATAGAATATGTTAACGTTGCTGAGGAAGTGTTAGCCAAAAGAACCGTGGACAAGGAAACCGTAAGAGAACTTGTTGAAAAGAAGTATCCCCCAGTGTTGAGAGATGAGTTGTATGCTCTCCTGCCCATGAAGTTGTATGCATTGAGAACTGGCACATTCATCAGTTTGGCTAAGTTCAAGGTGTTTTTCACAATGTGCAGCAAAAACATGTTTGGCCTGATACCTGAATATGTGGGGTACGGTCCTAGACTTACATACCATGGGAAGGTAGACAAGGATTTGAGTCAAAACATTGCAGGCGTCAACAAGATTTATCGGTCGATCTTCAATGTTGTTGGCATGGTGGAAGGCGTCAACTCTCTCGGCTATAACATAGGCAAGGAGACTGGGAAACACAAATCGGTCTTTGGCTACAAGTATGACGTGCTAGAGAACAAGGGACTGATCTATTACTGTGACGATCCTCTATGGCTGGACGCCTTCGTGCACCAGCAGTGCGGAAAAAGCCCTATGGAAGAGGAACACCTTCGAGTGGCTTACAAGACATTTAGGAAATGGCCCTCACAATTGATTGCCGAGGCAAAAAAGATGAGAAACCCCCTTGAATAGCTGTCAGGATGAAAAGAAAGCGCTGGCTGAAGAGAAATTGAAAGAAACATGTGTGCGCCAAAGTGTGCGCATACACGTGTTTTCTTACAGGTGGTAGCGGGGGGTCGAGTTCCCAAAGGTTTTACGCCTTCTTTTGGACGACCGATCTCTGGGTCTCTCAGAGCATTAGGCTCGTATGAGCCCAGCGGGTTAACCTGGCTACCCCACCCCTATAGGAGAGTCTAGGCGTCTGTCTCTCTCGCTACGGTTTTTTTCCCCGCCACCGTCAATGTGAAGAACAAGACTGGCTTAAATGTTTTTATACGCTGATGTGCAAAAACCTATAGTTTCATTGACTCGCCTATGGTAGGTGCGGTGTTGGACAAGCCTTATTTCCGTTCTCTCTTCCGTCCAGAACTTGAGAATCCGATTTTTGTTGAGGGTCTGCCCGGCTTCGGTAATGTTGGCAAGATAGCCACTCGTCTGCTGATAGAGTTCACTCGAGCCAGTGTATTCGCCGAGTTGTACTCGCCCTCCTTCCCAGACTACGTCATCGTGAACTCCGACGGGATATGCCGCCCACCACGCTACGAATTCCACACAGCCTCTCTGGGAAAAACCAACTTCATCATCTTGACGGGAGACGCTCAGCCCTCTCGCGACGACATAGTTGCCCACTACACCCTGTGCGACGAAATCCTGAACTTCGTGGAGCAGTACGGATGCAAGCTCATAGTGACCTTGGGCGGCGTGCCCACACCTCACCCGGCTGGAGAGGTCTACGTGGCTGCCACCTCGGAGGAGCTGGCGGTCGAAACCATGGAGAAGGGAGCGGTGATATACGGAGGCGGACGCATAGTGGGCGCCACGGGGTTGATGTTGGGACTGGCGAAGAACAGGGGATGGCAGGGCGTGAGCCTCTTGGGCGCCACAACAGGTCTCAAAAACGACAAGGAGGCAGCCTTCTCGGTTTTCAAGCTGCTCACGAAGATGGTTGGCGCTGAGGCTCGCCCAGGCCTATAAAGAGGGGAAAAGCGTTAAGAAGGGCTCCATGTACTGTTTGGTTAAACGTGGGTTGGTTCATGGAGAAGAAAGAAGAGAAGGCAGTTACTCCATGGTCTGAGAAGAAGCTCTCGCTGGTTTGGAAGACTCTCTTAATCTTGGCATTGGGCGTTCTCGCCGTCGCCACCGTGTTCTTCTGGTATCAAGGCGGCTGGGAAAACATCGACCAGCTCACGAACAGCCACGCAGTTTTTGCGACTTTCTTAGGACTCATCGCTATCTCGTTTTTCGTTCAGTATCGCTTTGGTGTTCTGGAGAGGAGGAAGAGAGAGATTAGGAGGAGGGTTCCCGTCCTTTTTGTCTTTGGGGTGGGCGTAGTAGTCTTTGCGGCTGCTTTGTTGTGGTTGAAAAATCCAAGCGCTTCTCCCAGAAGCATTATCTCAGGCGTTGCCCGCACTCCAGCTGTTCTGGGCTCTGCTCTCTCTTTGATTCTCGGAGGCGCCGTCTTGGGTTTCGTTCTCCTGCCGAGGGGAGACCAAAAGAGGGTGAAGAGCGTGCTCCTGATTGTCTTGGCGGCGTTTCTCACGTTTGTTGGACCCACCTATCTGCTCTATGCTGCTCAATGGTTGCCCATACCTTATTCTTATCTTGCTCTTTTGGGTCTGGCGTGTTTCGCTGTGGGCGTGTTCCTGTTTCTACGTTTATTCGGGAGAGAATCAAGAACAGAATCTTCTGGACAAGATGTCTCTCGCAGATAAGACTTACCTGATTTCAAAATTGTTTTTATGATGGCTAGTGAGGGTTTAGCATGGATGTTGTGGTTGGCGTTCTCGTCCTCATCATTTTCTTTTTTGTGCTCAACCATGCTAGCAACCTAACTATCACTAACGCTCTCAAGGTCTCAGATATCTCAGGGTTGAGGAAGACAGCCGTGGGCTTCATTCTGCTGGCTTTCTCCACTTCCCTACCCGAGTTGAGTGTGGCTTTCATCGCTTCACTGGGCGGCGATGCCGCGATTTCGGCTGGAAACGTTATAGGCTCAAACATTGTGAACATTTGCTTGATAATCGGCTTAGCAGCTCTCTTGTTTTCCCTGAAGCGCCCAAGGGCTCCAAGCATGATTCCTTCTTTCGCGAGAGAAGAGTTGGGCAGTCTCTACTTCGGTCTCTTCGTGGCTTCCATAATTCCCCTGTCCCTAATCTATCTCGTTGGCGCCAACTGGCTCGTAGGCTTGGCCTTGATTTCGGTTTTCGCCTTTTATTCTTTTCAAATGATGAAGGTCAGGATTCCCCCAGAGGAGGGTGCGAAGGTTTCTGAGAAAATGAGAAGAAATTTGCGCCTCTACGTTGCTCTAACCTTTTTAGGAGTAGGCGGCGTTGTAATAAGTTCTTACTTTATCGTTGAGTCGGCAGTGACTATAGCGGAGTTCGCGGGCGTGCCCAGAACCTTGATAGGTGCCACTATAATTGCGTTTGGAACCAGCCTGCCCGAGTTCTCTCTCGACGTTAGGGCTTTTCTTAAAGGGCACTCAGCCTTGGCCTTCGGCGACATCGTGGGAAGCTGCTTCATAAACATAACTCTGATCTTAGGGATAACATTGCTTGTTCCAGCGTTGGTTGGTTCGCCATTAACGATGAACATGCTGGTTTTCCTCGACCTTGTCGTCTTCTCTCTAATTGCTAATCTCCTGCTTTGGTATTTCTTGTCTATGGGAAGACTGAGTTGGAAGGAAGGCGCTATTCTGTTATTCATGTACGTGTTATTTTTGGCAACGTCTGTGGGTGCGATTCAGTTGCGTTTGCAGCCATCTTAGGTGCCTCCGATACCCCAGGGAAAAGGAGCGTCATCTTTATTCAGCGATGTCGGTCTCATCATCGGCAATAAAAGCTAGAATTCTAAGGAGTTAATTAGTTTTGCGCTCAAAGTAGAATAGTTTACGAAGCGTGCTAATGGGCTTTTTCACTGTAAAAAAAGGGAAAGTGGAGTCTTTAGCTTGCTCCAACTCCGACCATGTTGATTGTCTTCTTTCTCCATTTGGCGGCATAGATGATGGCGGCGATTACTGAGGTCACTCCGACAAGGACCACTGCCAATTCCAGAGTTACGAGTGGCAACGTTATCTTGCCCACAACCACGGGCGTGATTTGGTTTCCCGACGGAACTTGCACTTGGTACTGTGGTGTTGTGTCTACCCCCTTAACGTCTACTCCGATGCTGGGGTCGTGCTCCAGCGTGCCGTTTCCGAAGTAGGGGTAACCTATGAACAGCCGCATGTGAAACCCAGCTGCGATGTAAGACGCCTTCACAGGCAACGTGGTCACGGTCTTTGTCCCATCAATTGTTCTGTTCACTTTTGCCGACGACACGAATTTGAAGAAGCCTTTCAAAGTCTTCTCTGAAGTGGCGAATCCAAGCCTGATTGCGGGTTTCTCTATCAGTATTGGAGTTTCAGGGGTTTCCGTTGATGTCTCGTTGTTGACGATGGAAACGGTTTCAGGTTCACCCTCGACTTCAATGTGCGAAGCCGTGGACACGTGTTCGATTTCTTCTGGTTCAGCCTCAGCCTTCTCCAGTTTGGTCAAGTTGATGGAAGCCAGGTTCACCCACAGCGCCAGTCTCGCTTTGCCCTCTGGAATCTCTTCTGGAATCTCTATTCCATGTTCTTCTCTGAGATTGATTATCAACGGTCTAATTGCGTCGATGTTCCACACCCACTTGTTCACAACAAAGTCCATTTTCATCTCGCCAGGATTAACCGTGTATCTGATGTCTGTGTTTGGAACAGTCTCAGAGACTGTGGCGTTATAGAACCGCAGCTTTATCATTATGTTACCTTCGGCAAACTGTAGATGGGGCATCCAGTCTGGCAGTCTTTCAAGCTTGAAGGCGAAGGCTACTCCGATGACTGTTCCATCTTCGCTCCTTATGTATTCAGGTTCGGTTAGGGTCCAGTTGCCAGCGTTGAAGGGCAAGTAAGGTCGGTGCCAAGTCGCGTTGATTTGCCCGATTAATTGGCGAAGCTGCCATAGGTTTATCCATGCATCCATGAGTTCATAATCCTCTTCCCATTCCTTGAAATACAGTTCTCGAAGCTTTTCAAACAGGGCTTCTCGCGGTCTCATGTAGTATTCCGGGTGAATTCCCAACTTGTCGAAGGTGAAGTATTCGATCAACCCTTGGTACTTGACCACATAGATCATGTAAGGGTCGCTTGTGTTCCACCAAAGGAACATGGGCTTTCTCCCGTCTCTGGGGAAGAGCACTGTTATAATGGGGGTTTTGAGCATCTTCCAATGATCCAAGTCTTCTAATTCTAGTTCCTCTTTAGCGTCGTCAATGTCGGAAGCAGATATGGGCTGTGCAAGCAGTGGAGCCGTCAGAGACAACAGTAGAATCGCTAGAAAAGCCGTCCAAAGCCATTTTTTCCCAATTTTCAAGCTTTTTCACCAGAAATAAAGTGGAAAAACGACCTTTTAAGAAAATCGTTTCGAGAAAACTCGAATTTCAATGTTGAAGGGTTCTAGAAATCTCGAACTTAATGATCAGAGTTCCCGTTTAGAGCCTATTTGCCCTCGTCCAGATGTATCAAAACTCAAAACATAGAAAAGCCTCTGTTGAACACCTTAGCTATAATAGCGTTGAAGTCGCATAGTTTAGCTCTTTCCTATGCACGAAACGCAGGATTTTCTTTCGACATGAAAAGACAAAGAGAGATTATGAAAAATGGAAATGAGTTGTGCAGGGCGTTTGTGTTCGATTTGAGGAGTTCTATTATAGCGCTCTAGTTGTTTGATCTGTGCATTGGAGTATCTTCACTTAGGGGGTGTATGCCCAGAGAGCATAGCTGTAGCTTATGATGTCGTAGGTTGTCTGGTCTAGGATTCCAACAAACCACGCGGTTACCATCGAAAACCCCCAGTTGCAGTTAAACGTGAATGTAAACAATGTAGCTCCAGACGGCATAGTGTACGGGGTAGCCATGATCAGAATCCACATTTGTTTTGGGTACAGAACCCACGCATACCAAACGAAGATAACGGCGTTGGGTTCGAGATGAGGATTTTCAAACGTTATGTTGACCTTCATTGTTTGACCGTATCTGTAATATTGTGGGTAGGGCTTATCGACGGTGACGCTTATCTTTTTGGGAGTTGGAGCAAGCCACTTTATGGTCTGCATCGCGAGTTTTGCGTTGTCCAATGTGTTGTAGCCGTTGACGTAGGGCGTGTCGACGAAATTGTAATCACCGAACACTGCAACTTTTCCACTGCCGTGTTTTAGGGTCACAGCTACTGGCTCCAGATCGGTTTGCCAAATCAATGCTGAAGAGGGACCAGGTGTTATTGTCGTGTACATAAAGAACTTTACCGAAGAAATGCCCTGCATTATCGGATGGGTCGTGTCAAAGGTTGTGAACACCACCCAACCACCCGAAGACCCATCGATTGTTATGCCGAATGCGCTTGCTATCGCTTCCGTATCATCACTAAAGACATCCCAGTCTGTGGTGAGGAACAACCCGCCACCCAAATTCACAAATTGCGCTATGATGCTTGCCTCTGAACTTGTGTATGGTGAAGTAATACGGTAATTAGCGTCTGCGCCCGGGACAACGAGAATATCGGCTTGCTGTAGCACTGAAAGACTGATCGGTGCAGTGTTCACCATAATGGAGTAGCCTTGAGCCTGCAAATCCGCTATCCAGCCTGAGAAGTCATTGTACGGGTTGCAACCGTGATATCCTTCAAACATTATAATCAAAGGATCTGGCATTGTAAGCTGCAATTCTCTTAGAGGGTCTAAGAAGTCAGGGTGTTGGTTACGGCTATACCGTTTCCCAGACACTGGAGTTTGACTAGCCGTTGGGCGTTCTTTAGACGCAGAAACTGGCGCAAACACTGCTGCAGAGGTGCACAGCACTAGGATTATCATAACAAGTTTGAGCAACATTTTCTTCTCTTCCAAATTTTCACCTCCCTTACAATGGATTTAGAGGGAAGAACTGTAACGAATCAGCATCAAACTTCTATCTCCCTCTCGGGTTTACCCCTTTTTTGTGCCAAAACATTTAACATTTTTGTAGATGTGAAGTCTTCTGCACCTCTAGAACTCAACAATGAATTTTCACTTTTCAAAGGCATCATAATTGATACTTCTCCTTCTATCAACTCCTTCATCAGGGTTGAATCTAGAAATCCCAAGGAAGCACCTGAACTTTGAGAAACAATGAAAATATTTCTAGAAATCTTGGACTTCTATGTTAGTCTTCCCAAAACCATTAGAAGAGCTATGTTGAGGTAGAGGATGATTAGGCTCACCATTATTGAGCGGTCGAGGCGCAGACCCTTTCCAAAGCTAAACGCGGAAGAAACTAGGAGCAGAGTCCAAACTTGAAGAACGAGGAGCACGTAGCGAGCCACACTGTACGGAAGAACAATATAAACGTAAGGAAACAGAGCCAACGGCAGAGCAGAAACGCCCACGCCCGTGAAAAGCTGAACGTCGCCGCCCACCCTCCTAAACAGCACAAAAATCAAAAAGTCAGCCAACAAAAAGAGCCCAATCCAATAAAAAAAGAACAAAATGGCAATGCTCTCAAACCCACGATTGGATGGAAAATAGAAGAAGAACAATGGCTCGATTTTGGCAAGCGCCGAACCGACTGCACCAAAAGACAAGATTAGAACAGAAACTGGCAAAAGCTCCAACCTAACCGTCCTCATAAAGACTGGCGAGAGAAAGAGCCAGCGTCCCATGCGGTGGCTGAGCGCCTCCCCAGCGTTCAAGGCTGGCGGTAGGCTTCCTTCACGCAAAGACCTGTAGAGAAGTCTTCCACGGTCGTTCAGCATGTACTTTCTGCCCTTGTCTTGAGTTAGAAAGTCGGAGAGCATGTCAAGGTGATAATAAACGGTGCCGACGCCCAGCCCAAGCGACTGCCTCAGCTCCTTAAACCCAATCTTTCCCTGCTCGCCTAATATTTCAATAATTTTTCTGCGGGCGGGGTCTCTCAGCAAAGTGTGATATCGTGAGGCATCCTCCATAGGACGTCGCCACCTCTTACTTCTGCAGCACCGAAACTATGTTGTTGTCTTTAAGATTGGGCGTTTAGAACCTATTTAAGATTCTGCACGGTAAATAAAGCTAAATGCACATTTTCTAAGCAAAAATAACTCAACAGTCATGTATCGATATTGGGAATATAATCATGTACGTAGCACTTTTCTTCTATAATTCAACACCGTGTTGGTTTATTTTGGAGATAAAGATTAGATATCCATTGCATATCTGAGGAAACGCTGGGAATGGAAGCGAGAAGATGAAGAGAGAATTCACCATTATAGTTGCCACTTTGTTAGTTGTTCTTATCGTATCCTTATCCTTTCTGAACGTTCCCCTCGCCGTGAGCCAAGGCAACACGGATGGAGCCCTAGAAAAGTTGAGGCAACTGCACGGAGAAGTCTCAGACCTGCCAGACAGCGCGTTCAAGAATTCTCATTCAGCCGATGGCCACAGAAAAGCCTTAGCCAACAAGATAAACGCTGTTATACATCAGGTCGAGGCTGGAGCAATAAACGGCGCCATAAACAAGCTGGAGAACGACCTGATAAACGCTGTTACAAACTGGGTGACCGAGGAATACAGAGATGGTCTCATAGACAAAATAGAATACATCATCGACCTTCTGAAGGGAATTGAGCCTCCGCCTCCTCCATGGCCTAAACCAGACTTCGCCATAACCGCCTCTCCAGACTCTCTAACCATTCAATTGGGTAATGAGGACACAACAACCATCATGGTTATCTCGTTGATGGGCTTCAATAAACCCGTTGATTTGACCGTAACCTCAGCCTCAATTGAGGGTGTCACCCTCACTCTCGACCCACCCCGGGTTACTCCTCCTCCAGATGGACATGTGAACTCCACTCTCACCGTAAAGGTTGACGCAGCTGCTACTGTTGGTACTTACACAGTTGAAGTGACCGGAACGTGGGACGCTATCGAACGTGGCGTGGAAATATCATTGGAGATCACAGCCTCCCCTCCACCTCCACCTCCGCCTTCACCCAAACCCGACTTCACCATCAAAGCTTTTCCAAACACCCTAACAATCGAGCAGGGCGATTCCGACGAATCAACCATCGTTTTAATGTCAATAGAGGGCTTCAACAGTCCAGTCGACCTCGAGATTGTTTCAGACCCAATCGACGAAGTCACACTCACGCTAGACCCAGCTCAGGTCACGCCTCCACCCAACGGCTATGCCACTTCCACTCTCTCTGTCGAGGTCGGCATCAGCGCCGCCGTTGGCACCTACACCATAAAAGCAAACGGAACAAGCGGCTCTCTAGAACACAGCGTGGAAATATCGTTAAAGATTACGGAGATGCATCCGCCACAACCCAAACCCAAATTTTCTATGGCCGCTTTTCCAAAATCTCTGACCATACAACAAGGTGGTTCTGACGAATCAACAATCGCGGTCATTTCGGTGAGGGGCTTCAGCGGCACCGTTGGTCTCGCTGTTGTTTCGGCTCTGAGTGGTGTCACCTTCGCGCTAGACCCCTCGCAAGTTGTTCTTCTGCCCAACAGCTACAACACTTCAACGCTCTCCGTTAAAGTTGACACTACTGCCCCAACTGGCTCCTACACGGTCCGAGTTGAGGGAACAAGCGGCATTCTAGAAGACTACGTGGACATCTCGTTGGAAATCACAGCTCTGCCTCCGCCTCCGCCTCCGCCGCCACCCCCACAGCCGAGAATAAAGATTTTCAGTGTTTTGAGAGTTCCAGAAACGCCCAACTATGACGAAGACGTGACTGTGATAGCTCAGGTTGAGAGTGTGGGAAGCCCAATTGACCGAGTCATTCTGAGTTACTCAATCAATGCAATCGATTGGATAAATGTCACGATGACTCTTTCCGAGGCGCTCTACAGTAAGGCTATTCCATGCCAACCATACCGAACAACCGTGAGCTACAAGGTCTACGCCAACAACACGGCTGGCAAAACAGATGTTTCTGAAGCCTACTCATATGTGGTTATTGATTCCAGGGCGCCAACGATTTCAGATGTTGAGCGCTCACCCATCTCACCCAACTACAACGAAACAGTCACGGTTCTTGCGAGTGTAACCGAACCCGCTGGCGCTAGCGGAGTCAAGCTCGTCCTCTTGGAACTGATGGCTGATTCCGTTCAAAAAGTCATCCCAATGACAACCGAGAGCGAAGAATACAAGGGAATCATTGACGAGTTGCCCTTTGGAACAGTGGTAAAATACAGGATTCTGGCTTCCGACGAAGCAGACAATCATGCTGTTTCTGATGAAGGCTCCTACATCGTGGGCGATGAGTTTCCGCCAAAGATTGAAATCAGCTCGCCTGCTCCTGACAGCTACCTAAAGAGCTCGGCTGACGTGGTGGTCTTCGCCGACGACGACAACTTCGAGAGAGCAGAGCTCACAATCAACGCTGTAAAGGTGGCTGAGTGGACGTCGGGCGGAGAACACACTTTCACTTGGAACACGAACACGACAGCAAGCCCTGACGGCACATACCTCGTCGAGTTGAGCGCCAAGGACAAGGCTGGAAACCTCGTTGAGGAGTCGCTCTCTGTAACTGTTGATAACACGGTTCCAACGGCGCTGATTAACACGCCTCTGCAGGGAAGCTTCCTTAGACTAAGTGTTCTTGTCAATGTCACAGGCAGCGACGCCAACTTCGATAGGATGGAACTGAGAATCGGCGACACTTCTGTCAAGACTTGGACAACCGCTGGAAGCCAAATCTACGAGTGGAAGACGAATGGAATCTACTCGGACGGCGCCCACACAGTCTCGTTGACAGTCTCCGACAAGGCTGGAAACACCAAACAAATCCAGGTCAGCGTGGTTGTCGACAACACGGCGCCCACGATAGAAATCCCCAGCTGGGAGCCCAGAACTCCCTCAGCCCAAGAAGAAGTGAACGTAACGGTGAAAATAAGTGACAACCCGATGGGAAGCGGCGTAAAAAGCGCCACTCTCTGGTACAGAAACGGCACAGTCAGAGATTGGCAACAAGTCCTAATGATTGCCGTGGGTGAAAACTGGACGGGTACAATACCCGGTCAGAGTGGCGACTCAAAAGTGGATTTCTACATCGAATCCTCCGACAACGCCGGCAACATCGCTGAGAAGGGAGACTACGAGTTCACCGCAATTATGCCAGCAGGCTTTCCTCTCTGGCTGCTCGCGCTGATCATACTGATGATCCTAGCCGCGATTGGAGCAACAATCTACTGGGCAAGGCGCAGGTGGAAGAGGGCTACAGGCGGAGTCGTATCTACGCCCATCCCCAGATGAGAGAAGGCGAGCTAACCAAATGCCAAGGGAATCAGCAGTCCACCAATCCTATTTGTGCCAAATTGCAGCACAATAATCTGCTCGAAAAGTGAATATTCCTTCACAAGGAATATTATCACACCGTAAAGAACCCATTTTAATCGGTTGGCGAGTTTACAAAGTGAGGAAGGAGAGGGGGAGGATGGTTGAGAGGAAGCGTCAGGGCTCTGCGAAAGCATCAAAAACCAAGCTCTGGTATTTACTCTTCATCCTACCCTTCATCTTGGCTTACGCTGTTTGGCGCTGGTTTGCAGTGGTTGCCGAGAGCCTAATCCTTATCGTATTTGGTTATGTTCCGACCTTCCACCCCACCCTCTGGCTCTGGTATGTAGCCGCGGCTTTTCTCTACAGTTGGTACATCTTCTTTTCTATTGGAATCGGCGGAAGCCTTGTGATTGCGGCCTGGCTGTGGAGGCGAAAGGATGTCCAAGAGAAGATACTGGACTATCCAACGGTTTCGTTTATAGTGCCCGCCTACAACGAAGAGAGCAGAATCGCAAGGTGCATAACCAGCCTGTTCAAGTGCGCAAGCGAATATCCCGCTCCATCCGAGATCATCGTGGTCGATGATGGAAGCACCGACTTAACGTATGACGCCTCGTGTGCAACAGTCGAGATGAATCGAAGGCGGTGGCCCCACGTGAAGGGTAGAGTTGTTAGGCACACCGCGAATCTGGGTAGGGCTGAGGCTGTTCACACCGGAGTAACGATGGCGACAAGAGAAGTGATATGCGTGGTTGACGCCGACTCATGGTGGGAGCCCTCCACCCTGTCAGAACTGGTTAGAAACGTGGGCATCGACGAGCGGATTGCGGCTACTGGCTACATACACCCAACAGATGGCAAGAGAGATAAAAACGTCTTCATCATTTTTCAACAACAAGAATACAGTCAAGCGCTGGCTGTTTTCCGTTGCGCTCAAGCCCTAGTAGGAGCTGTTTTCATTGTGCCCGGCGCGATAGGGTTGCAGAGAGCGGACAAGCTTCGCGAGGTTCTGGACGAGAGAAACATACACTCGGTCACAGAGGACCTCGAAACAACTCTGCAGATGCAGAAGAAAGGCTTCGACGTAGGCTACGCCAAGCGAGCTCAAAGCAAGACCGTGGCTCCCATGTCTCTAGATGCCTTCTGGAATCAAAGGTTGAGATGGTTTATGGGCGGGCTTCACAATCTGCTAGGCATTCACAGAGACATGCTCTTCAAGAGAAGGTGGGCAAGTCTGTTCCTATGGTACTGCCTACTCGTGGAGTACGGAGGAGCGGTCATAGAAGTCTTAACCCTCTTCGGACTCCCCTTTCTCTTCTGGTTTGCCCCAGACCGAATCTTCTTCCTGTGCAACGCCCTGATGTTTCTAGCCTTCGTGATCATCGTCGGAACGATTCATCAAGCCATAGCGTTGAAGTTTGCCTACGGACAACTAAACCACAAGCGGCTGCTTCTCTACACGCCCTTCTACATAGTTATGCGGTTCTTGAACGTCTTCGCCCGCTGCACTAGTCTAATCAAGTATTTAATGGGCGATAGGGGCACGTGGCACAAAACAAAAACCTAACCAGAACGTTACAACAGTTTGTCTAATCGCATTTTTCTGTCACAAATCTCTTTCGAAGACTTCTCAGCTCATCCACCATCTCTTTTAGAAAGCGTATTCCTTCAAACTCTGCTCTCAGCAGCCATATCCTGCTTCGGATCTTATCATTCAGTTCTTCAGCCGTAGCCACCGTACGCCTCTCCCTTTTCCCTTCTTATGTGGGGCTTCATTGTTTGTTGGCTTTTAGCCGCGTGGTTGTGCTGAGAGAGGAAGGAGAAGAGGCTCGGAGGAAAGAAAAGCCGCAACCCCGCGTGCTTTCACCCTCTCGACCCGTGAGGGGTCTCTCAACCTCAACCCCACATCTCTCGGACATCGCAACACTTACGATATAATATAACTCTCCGTTATATAAAAAGTTTGTTTACCCCGAGACTAGGTCAAGAGCCGTTTGTTGAGCCTTCTCCATCACTTCTTCCTCATTGAGCGTCTTTACCTCTCTCTTCTCCATGAGCACGCGCCCATCCACGATGACAGTGTCTACGTCGCTGCCGCGTGCAGAGTAGACGATGCTGGCGTACACGTCGTGGAGGGGAGTCAAGTGAGGCTTCTTGAAGTCGATTAGGACGATGTCGGCTCGTTTGCCAACGTCTATGGTACCGATAGATTCCTCCAGCCTAAGAGCCTGCGCTCCCTCAATAGTTGCCATCCTCAAGACTTTCTGCGCTGGCAGCACCTGTGGGTCTTTGTAAAAGGTCTTTTGGAGAATAGCCCCGACCTTCATGGCTTCGAACATGTCGAGGGTGTTGTTGCTGGCGGGGCCGTCTGTGCCCAAGCCGACTGTTACCCCGCGTTTTTGTAGATCGCTTACCTTAGGGACGCCCATGGCGAGTTTCATGTTGGCAACTGGGTTGTAGGAAACTTTGACGCCGCGCTGAGCCATCAGCTTCATGTCGTTTTCAGTGAGGTAGATGCAGTGGGCGGCGAGAACATCTGGGTTCAAGAAACCAATGCGTTCGAGGAGCCCAACTTCGGTCGTTGCGTGTTCTTTCTGCGTCTTCCTTAATGCTTCCCTCGATTCAGCCAGATGGATGTGTAAGCCCACCTTGAGCTCTGACGCTTTCTCTCTGACCTCCTTTAAGAGGTTGGGGCTGCAGGAGTAGACGGCGTGTGGACCCAGCTGAAAGTTCACCCTTCCGTCGGCGTATCTCACATATTTTCTCGCGGTTTCCGAAGCCTTCTTCAGCATCTCTTTCCCTCTTCTGGTGTCTCCAGCCTCGATTACTCCAGGCGCTAGAACGCCTCTCAAACCAGACGTTTTAACAGCTCTGGCCACCATGTCCTCGTGGAAGTACATGTCTGCGAAGCACGTTGTGCCGCTCTTTATCATCTCGAGATTGCCGAGAAGAGCGCCTTCGTGTATGTCTCGTGGCGTCAGTTTGGCTTCTAGGGGCCAGATGGTTTTTCTAAGCCACTCCTGCAGTTGCTTGTCTTCCGATATGCCGCGAAAGAGGGTCATGGAGACGTGGGTGTGACAGTTTATCAATCCGGGTAGGGCTACCATTCCCTCAGCGCTTATCTTTTTCTCAGCTCTGAAAGACTTCGCGTGGATCGCTCTACCCACGGCGATTACGTTTCTATCTTTTATCGCAATGAAACCCTTGTCTATGAAACCCTTACTGCTCATGGTGATGATCGAACAATCTACAATCAGAACGTCAGCTTCTTCCAAGATTACTCCACAGAGGCAAATGAGTTTCTGGGCGTATTTAAAAGTCAAGCTCAAAAAACTAGATACACAAGGTGCTATCTCTTGTTCTTCGCCGTCCAGTTTTGAGGTTTAGGAGGGCACTCGAAAGCCCGTAAGCTCTCTGGACGCCCTCAGTAACAGCCTCTCTTCACGCCAAGGTTCTTGCTAAGGCTCTTTCCACCGTTTGCCAATACATCTACGCTGCTGCCATTGAACGGTATCTTGCCAATACCGAACGCCAGCTTCCTGTATATGTGGTTCAGCGATTCCTCGGTGCAGTTCAGCAGGTCAGTGCCCTGCGAAGTGATGGTGTAGACTTTTCTCGGACGGTCGTTCTCAAGATCCCATCGGCTGGTGATGTAGCCCTTCTGCTCAAGCAGAGAAAGCAATGGATAGATTGTGCTTGGGCCGAAGTACACGCCGAAGTTCTTGCGCAAGTTGGCTATTATCTGGTATCCGTGCATGGGGTGGGCTCTCAAAAACTGGAGGACCACGAGGTCGAGTAAACCTCTCATGAGTTTGGTCTGAACCTCACGCGCTCTTGGACCCATGTTGTTTCTCCCTTCTTTCTGTAGGTGTGTTGAACGGTTCTCTCGTTCAACGCTTATACAATATGTCCTTTTTTAGACATATCTAAACACATAATGGTCTTAACGCTGATATAAAGGTTTATGCACCCATAAGACGTAAGAAAGCATATTAAGGCATAAAGACAATCAGCATCCAACGAACAATCATAAATAACCAAACAGCGTTCACTAGTACTTCAGAGCAAAAGCATGGGTTAATAGAATGAAAAATGAACAGCCCATAGAGGATATTACGGGAGAGATGAAGCGCCGATTCGCGAAGCACTTTCTCGATTTAATCCTGCTCCAGCTCATCAAGACAAAACCAATGTGGGGCTACAGAATTATCAAGAAGACCGAGCAACAGTACGGAATCAGACTGAGGCACGGAGCACTCTATCCACTGCTCAACACACTAGAAGCCGCCGGCTTTCTCCGAAGCAGGAAGGCGCTAGTGAAGGGGCGTTTAAGGAAAATCTACGAGATAACGCCTAAGGGCAAGCAAATCATCGAGTCCTATCACACTTTCCTTAAGGAGCAAATAAAAACATGAAACAAGTTCCGAAGAGGAAAAGGGAAACTCGGGAAAAAGGCACACTGAGGCAGTTGCAGAAGATCTTTCGAGAAAGGGGAAGTAAGGCTCTTGAAATGGCTCGTAGAGAAATATTGAAAGAAAAAATCGAATGCGTAGAAGCCCGAGAAGCATTAGCTTACTTTATGACTCAATATATGCATGATGTGACTCGGCCAGCTTTTCTTTCTCTAGTGTGTGAGGCTGTTGGAGGCGACCCTGCAACTGCAACGTCCATAGCGGTTCCGTTGATTCTGATAAACGGTGCTATAGACATACATGACGATGTCATAGACCAGTCGAAGACGAAGATGGGTCGTCCGACTGTGCTGGGAAAATTCGGGGAAGATATTGCGTTACTTGTTGGAGATGCCTTGTTGTTCAAGGGCTTCGAGCTCCTGAACAAAGCTGGAGAAGCCCTTTCTGCCAAAAAAGCTGACGCAATAATGAGCATTGTGAAAGACATGTTTTTTGAATTGGGCGATTCTGAGGCTCTGGAGCTTCGGTTTCGAGGGCGAGTTGACATAACACCAGAAGAATACCTAAACGTCGTTAGGAAGAGAGCGTCAAACGTTGAGGTTCATGCTCGAATCAGCGCCATTATTTGTGGTTGCTCGGAGCGTGAGGTTGAAGCCCTTGGCGCGTTTGGTCGGACCTTGGGAGAGCTATTCATTATGAGAGACGATTACATAGATACACTTGATCCGGCAGAGCTTCAGCATAGAATAAAATATGAATCTCTA
>Ga0315306_10000068_pt1 | contig 47156 bp, 54 predicted proteins | sample TDP1_MG_FD_203803 | JGI IMG/M metagenome (GOLD analysis project Ga0315306, IMG submission 203803) | Freshwater sediment microbial communities from Lake Towuti, South Sulawesi, Indonesia - TDP1 | ecosystem: Environmental > Aquatic > Freshwater > Lake > Sediment | place: Indonesia: South Sulawesi... | reverse complement strand
ACTGCGGATAGTGAGAGTTGGGCACTGACCGCCGCTAAGACAGCAACCGGGTTTGCCACGTCCATCATAATGTCCCCTGCCGAGGCTGGAATAGAGGGCACGGTGACGCCGGAGAAGACCCCGGATGGACGGGTCGGAGCCCTAATTCAGATATACCAACGCACCCGCAGAGAATTAAAAGGCCAAATGATATCAAGAATATCCCAATGCATAATGACGTGTCCCACTGCAGCGGCCTTCGACGCCCTGCCCGAGGCTAAGAGGAAGCTCCATGTGGGGCGAAGCCTCCGCCTCTTCGGTGACGGCTTCCAAAAAAGGGACGCGGTGGCGGGACGGAGGGTTTGGCGCATCCCGGTTATGGAGGGGGAGTTCATTGTGGAGGACGGTTTCGGTGCCGTGAAGGCCGTTGCTGGCGGGGCCCTCCTGATCATGGCGGAAAGTCGGGAGGCTGGTCTTCGAGCCGCGGAGGAATCCGTCAACGCGATCTCCCAGAAGGCTGGAGGGGTGATTTTGCCTTTTCCGGGGGGTGTCTGCCGATCAGGGTCCAAGGTTGGCTCGAGAAAATACAAGTTGGCTGCGTCCACAAACGATCCGTTCTGCCCGAAACTGAGAAAATTGGTGTCCGACTCGCAGGTTCCGGAGGGCGTCAACAGTGTCTATGAGATCGTCATAAACGGCTTAAGCCTCGGCGCTGTGAAGAGGGCGATGACCGAGGGAGTAACGGCGGCAGTGAAGGTTCCCGGGGTTGTCAAGATATCGACGGTAAACTTCGGGGGGAGGCTTGGGCCCTACAAGGCCTCCCTGAGGGAATTGCTGGGGCTGTGAGACCGGGATGCCCAGGCGGCTGATCGTGGCCATCACCGGGGCCAGCGGAGTCATCTACGGCAAGCGTCTGCTTGAGGTGCTGCAGATGAAAGGCGTGGAGACCCACCTGATTGTCAGCGAGGCCGCCGAAAGGTTGATTGAACACGAGCTCGAGATGGCCGTGAAGGACTTGGAGAGGCTGGCCACCCGCGCCTATGACGCAAAGGACCTGAGTGCCCCCATCGTAAGCGGTTCCTTCAAGACAGACGGGATGGTCATCGTCCCCTGCAGCATGAAGACCCTGGCTGGGATCTGCCACGGATACTCCGACAACCTGATCTTGAGGGCTGCGGACGTGACGCTTAAGGAGAAACGGAGGCTGATCCTCGTCCCCAGGGAGACGCCCCTGAACGTCGTTCACTTACGCAACATGCTGAACTTGGCGAAGCAGGGCGTCGTCCTCCTCCCGGCGATGCCTGCGTACTACCACAAGCCGAAAAGCGTGGAGGCCCTCGCAGACCACCTGGTGGGAAAGGTCTTGGACCTTCTCGAGATAGAGCACAGCCTTTACAGGAGATGGGGAGAGGGCCGGACTAGTTAGCCTATAGACCCTCGAAACATGCTCTGCCTTCATAATCTTCTTCAGTAGTCAGTTTTCGCACACCTTAAAGGGGAAATCCGTCCACCTTTTTCACGTCAAATTTAAGAGAGGCCCGACCAAAGTGTGCCCGAGCTCCGAGTTCCAAGAGAAGGTGGACGTGCTAGACCTTATCATAAACATCTTGAAGGAGCACGAGGAAAACCTTGGAAAAATCGCCGACAAGTTCGAGAGCGTGATCAACAACCTCTACGCGGTGGAGAGCAGGATTTCCAGCCTGAACGAGACTCTGGCGCAACTCCTCCTCTCCAGGACCCCGAGTCCTTCCACACAGGCAAAGCCGGCAGCGTTGGTGGAACACAAGGATTGGGCGGCGTTTAGGGAGAGAAGCAGGGGGGCGAGTGTGGTTGCCTTCGAGGTGGAGGAGAAGGTCTTCACCGTTAGTTCTCTATCTGACGGAATCGCCTGCAGATACTCCGAGTCTCTCCCGGAGCTGAAGTTCCAGGTGGGGGACGGGGAGAGGCGGTACGTCGTCGAGAAGATGTCCATGGAAAGCTCTGACGATCTGTCCCCGGTCTTCGAGAGGAAGCTCAGGTGCGGGTTGGAGGTTGTGGTCAAAAGCTCGAAGTTCGACTTGTCCGATGGGGGGCGCGTGTTCCGGCTGACCTATGAGGTGGACCCGGTTACGGCGAGGCTCTGGCTGTCCGAGGAGCTGGGGGTCCCTGAAGAGAACATCGTGGAGGGCAAACTGGCCTTCACGCAGGTTTAGAGCGTTCCGGGCCTAGAGGAGCCTTTTGCCGAAACATCATGTGTTCTTGAAGAAAGATAAGTGTGAAGTCTGGTTAACCAATGGGGCTAAGCCAAGGAGATATAAGCGGAATGCCCCGAGCGTTTTACAAACACTCCTTTGGGGAACACAGGGCACGACCGTAACCATCGCAGAGCTTAAAGAAAACTTCAGGGATTAATTTTTTTCACCTGCTTGTCTAATCCAGAAGCTCATACCGGAGGGGGCTAACGCCTAATGTGAATCTTCAAAGTTCATGCTAGGGGGTAAACCCGCCTGCGTGGCCCTTCAACCTCCTCTAAGAGGACCAGTTCCTTCGTCTTGTTGAAGTATTTTAGGGCCGTGTTCCCCTTTTCGGTGATCTCGTACCGTTTCCGGTTCTTCGTCTCCTTCTCCTCGATGAGACCTTGGTGGATCATGGACTGGAGGATCTCCTGTAAGGGGTTCCAAGACAGGTTGGTGCTGTACATGATGCGGGTGGGCTTCTGGATTCCTCTCTTAACAACTTGGAGGATGTCTAGGTAGATTTCCAGTCGAGATCTTCGCGCCGTCATGACTATCTGTTAATCAGTTTAACAATTCAACTATTTAAACCTTACGGATGTGGAGAATTCTCCAAAAGCGGGAAAAGGTTCAGAAAATTTCCCAAAAGCCGAAAATATTTCCCATTTACGTTAGAAAAGCCTAATATAAGCTGTTTTCTCCAAATTAATCTCGGAGAAAGATGGGAGGGTTAAATGTGAATAGGAGAAGGGGCCGAATGGAGATAATTGCGGACATCCTCCGAATCGCAAGGAAGGGGGCCAAAAAGACCCACATAGTCTACGGGGCCAACCTGAACTTCAAGATTCTGCAGGAGTATCTGGACGAGCTCGAGGAGTCTGGCCTGATAACAAATCACATGGAAGGGGGAGGCCTCATTGAGACAACGGAGAAGGGGATACAGTACCTTCAATACTACGACGGTTTCAAGCAGTTCAGAATGCCTTGACCCGCGGGTGCAGGGAAGCAGGGGAACGACCGAGAGAAGAACAGAGAAACAGCCTGTATGACCCGCGGAACCGTCACGAGAAACAGGGGTGACTAAACGACGTTAAAGAGGATAACTCCCTTTATACCCTTTATCCTGTCTCTGGGCGGGGTACTTTCCGATTACGCGACAACAACTGTGGGGTTAGGCTTGGGGTTCACTGAAACTCACTCCCAGTATCATCCGATACTCGCCCTGACGATCTTCTGGGGGGCCTTAACCGTTTTAACGTTAACATTGCCCCAGAGGAACTTATGGAGGCTGAACCTCACCCTCGGCTTGGCGTTGACCTCGTATCTGGGGGCAATAAACAACACCTTGGTGATTCTCGGAATATTTCCTGGACCAAGCGGGAGTGTAGGCTGGACGCTCGGAATGTTTTCTGCGTCAAGTATCAGCATCGTTGTGTTCTCTTATCTCGTTACAATGAAAAAAGTGGACGTTAAACGGGTCCAAGTTTGACAAATTCAGTTTGCCGTGGCGATTGGTAGCCGCGGTCTCCTGTTGACGTGAAGGAGCTTTCACTGAAAGGACCCCTCCGAGAAACAGCAAAGTTTTATCGAGCGCGCGCATGCCTACACCTGTTCAAAGATCAGGGTTTCCTCCAGAGAAGGTAAACCTTCGTCTGCGTCAGAAAGCTGAGATTCTGAGCGTCTTAGCCAGCTTCTCAGGGCCGGCCTCGGTCACGCGGTCACAGAACTCTTGATGCGTCACGTAAGCCTTGCCGCTGCCGATCACTCGTTTACTGTAGCCTCCTAGGGCCTTTGAGCGCGCGCTGAAAACCCGTTTTACGCTCTGCAGAACCGCGGAATCACGGAGCCCTTCCAAGTCATACTTTCCAAGCTCAGAAAGAGCCCCCTTTCCCCACGACAAAACACACAGGCAGACATCCAGACATCACGTGCCGGGACACCCGCCTATGATGCGCCTGCTTGTTGTTGCCATACAATGTCATAGACCCCCCCTCTCCGGGAGCACAGAAAAGAGAGAAAAAGATGAAAAAAGGAAAGGGAAAAACCACCAACAAGACAAGAGGTTCCAGAGCTTTTCTCCTTTATGGATCAGCCAATTCTCACCAGGGGACACCGTGGCTCGTGAAGGTTCAACAGCAGAACTTCGACCCATAATTGTCTTTCGCAGGCTCCACTCATAACTGTCTTTCGCAAACTCTTAAATGAACAATACAATCTATATTTTCAATCCATGCGGTGCGTGTGAACCGCATCGATGACAAATAAAGGTGAACGGAGTTGGGGAGGAAAACTCCCTTCGTTCTGTCTCTGGGCGGGGTGCTTTCCGATTACGCAACAACAACGATAGGCTTAGGCTTGGGATTTTATGAAACCCACTCCCAGTATCATCCGATGTGGGCGTTACTGATCTTTTGGGGGGCGATCGCCCTACTTACGTTAACGCTGCCTAAAAAGAAATCCTGGAGGCTGAGCATATACGGCTTTGCGTTGGCTCCATATCTGGGGGCGATCAACAACCTGCTGGTGATCCTTGGAGTCTTCTCTGGGCTGGTAATCTGAATACGCGATTAAATACTTAGAAGCTAAAATAGTTTAGTCGCAAATAACCTTTTCAGGGTGCAAGGGTTGCTGAATGTGCAGGAGGTAAGGAAGGACTTTCCTCTCTTGGAAACCGGCATCATCTACCTAGACAACACGGCGACAAGCCTAACTCCCGAACCTGTACTCCAGAAGACCATGGAGTATTACCGGGAGTACCGGGCGAACGTGGAGCGGGGGGTCCACCGTCTGTCCCAGAGGGCTAGCGAGGAGTATGAGCGGGCCCACGCCAAGGTGGCAGATTTCATCAATGCGAGGTCCGACTCTGAGATCGTCATAACCCGAAACACCACCGAGGGGATAAACCTCGTGGCGAACGGTTTGGGCTGGAAGAGGGGAGACAAGATCGTAACCTCCCTCCTGGAGCACCACTCCAACTTCATCGTCTGGCTTCGGGCAAAAGCTCAGCACCATTTAGATATTGAAGTCGTCAAACCGAGGGAACCGGCAATCCATGGCCTCTTGGACCCAGCCGACTTCGAGAAGGCCGTCGACGACAAGACGAGACTGGTGGCGGTGTCCCATGTCTCCAACGTCCTTGGAGTGATCATCCCTGTTAGGGAGATAACCGAGATAGCTCACGAGCACGGGGCCTACGTCCTCGTCGACGGAGCCCAGTCCGTCCCCCACATGAAGATGGACGTGCAGAAGATCGGGTGCGACTTCCTAGCCTTCTCGGGCCATAAAATGTGCGCCCCCACGGGATCCGGCGCCCTCTACATCCGAGAGGAACTGACAGGGAAGGTGGAGCCCCTCTGCGTCGGCGGGGGAACCATAGCGGACGTGGAGCTAGGCTCCTACGAACTCGCGGAGAGCCCCATGCGGTTCGAGGCCGGAACACCCGCCATCGGGGAGGCCATCGGCCTAGGGGCCGCGGTCGACTATTTGAGAAAAATCGGAATGGACAACATTGAAAGCCATGAGAGGAGGCTGACCGAACAGATGTACGAGGAGTTGAACCGGGTTCCTGGGGTCGAGGTGTACGGCCCCGAGCCCAAGCACAGGATAGGCATCATGGCCTTCAACGTTGGAGACCTGAACCCCCACGACGTGGCCCTAGCCCTCGACGTGTCGGCGGACATCATGGTGCGGTCCGGACACCACTGCGCCCTCCCCCTCACCAAGAACATCCTCCGCAGACCAGGAAGCGTCCGGGCCTCCACCTACCTCTACAACACGAAGGACGAAATAGGCAAGCTGACATCCACCGTGAGGGAAATAGCCGAAACCCTAGCCAAGTGAAAGCGTGGAAAGATGAGGGCGGAGGTTGGCTTTACGCGGTGAGGTGTGAGGTAAACTTAATAAATAGTTAAGGTTAACTATACGTTAAGGTTTGTCCGCATGTGGATTCCCTCTTGGCTCGGCGAAATCTACTCTAGGCTTTACATGAGGTTCGGGTGCGAGCTTTTCACCTTTCGAGAGGCCATGGATTTTTTGTCCTTCAATGAGAACAAGTTGGCTGTGGCTTTCAGTAGGCTTCACTCCCACAGGATCTTGCTGATCTTTGAGGCCGGAAGGCCTAGATTATACAGGCTCCTAGACCCGCAAAGCTTTATCTTGCTGGCTTCTGGCACCCTGAAGAACTTCAACAACATCGCTCAGGAGCGGTACGCGAAGGTGTTGTGCGAAGCCTTTCGCTTAACGTCTGGGCTGTATGATCTGTCGTCGTTCGCCGTTTACGGAACCGTCGCCCGAGGTGTTGCAGAGAGGAACAGTGACGTGGACGTTTTAGTCGTGTCCAACGATTTCGTGGACAGCCTCGGTTCAAGGGTCGAAGGCCTACGCAGGGTTGAAAAGCTTCTGAAGGACGAGTTGGCTTGGCTGAGGAAACACGATGTCTACACAGGCTTGAGTTTCTACCCTTTGCGAGAGGAGGAGGCGGAGAGGACTCCCCTCCTCTTCTTGGACTTAACCGAGGACACCGTTATCTTTTACGACAAAAACCGGTTTCTGGAGGGGGTTTTGGCCGCCTTTAAGGCAAGGTTGCTGAAGTTGGGGGCTAAGAGGGTCTTCATAGACAGGGAAAACTGGTACTGGGACCTCAAACCAAGCTACAAGTTCGGGGAGGAGATTCCCCTTTGAGGCTCCTCAGGATCGCCGAGGCCTACCTGCGCCAAGCCGAAGCGAGGCTTAAGGACGCCAAAGAGGCTTACCCCGAGAAGAACTATCCCTACTCGGTCAGACTGAGCCAAGAGTGCACTGAACTGTCCTTGAAGGCCGTCTTGAAGGCGGTGGGCATAGAGTACCCGAAGGTCCACGACGTTTCCGACGTTTTGACGGATATCAGGCAAAGATTCCCAGCCTGGTTTCAGGCAGAAATAGGCTTCCTGTCCGAGTCCTCAAAGATCCTCGTGAAGAAAAGGGAACCGAGTCTTTACGGAGGCGAGGAGGAGTTCCTTTCACCGGAAGATGTCATGAACAAAAATGATGCGGAGGATGCCCTGAAAAGGGCTGAGAAAACCTTTGAGCTGTGCAGAAAACTGCTGGAGGAACTCAAGTCCATGAAACATAGGACAATAAATCCTGAGGTTGAACGTAGGGCAGATAATAAGCCGACTGCCCTCCCTTGAATCGCGCTAGGCCGTTGCTAAATTCTAAAAATTAACATAAAGATGTGTCTCTTCTTGTTTGATTTTATAGTCCGTTGTATGCCTGTGAACCGTCAGGGGAAAGGCAATTGACAGGAAAAGAGTAATAGCAACACGCTAGCGCGCGAAGCTAAGTGAAAGTCAGTCTTGTTTGAGGCTCCCCTGCAGGAGCTGGAAGAACCTTCTGTCGAGTCGGATGAAGATGAGGGGGCCCCGGCTTCGGGCCATCTTCTTCACCTTCCTCAGCACGTTGTTCACCGCGGCTAGGAGGCGCTCATGCCCCTCGGCATAGAGTTTCTTCTCCATGTACAGTCCCAGCTCCATCTTCAGCAGGTCCTCGGCTAGGATGGATGTCCCACATATCTCCCCGTTCCTGATCAGGGTCTCTATCACTAGGTCCATGACCTCGTGGCGGTCTCTGAGCCGCCTCCACACGGGCTCAGCCTTTGCCAAAACCCGGTTGGCCCTCCTCCAGCCCTTAGAATCTTCGCGCCCGAGGATGAGCTTGACGCGCTCACCCCATTTTTTCACCCAGATCCCAGACCAGAGGTGCACAAACTCCTCAAGCTCTCTGGGCTTTTCATGGAAACAGGAGTGGATTTTTTCTCTTAACACGGTTTCAGCCCCTTCCTTCCCCACAAGCCCCCAGTGAACCTTCAAGCAGTTCATGAGGTCTTGATAGGCTATCCACAGAACCCTCCTGTCCGAGCCCCAGAGGTCAAGCTGAGGGTTTCTCTCGCTCAGGCTCTTCGACAACAGGTGTGCCACGAGGTCCATCCGCATCGTTTCCAGCCGCGCCTACTATAATCGACGTAGGTATATTAAATCCTTCCCAAAAACCGCGCATTGAAACATCCAGCAGGACCTTGAACGTAAACTTGTTCTTCCAGAAAGTGTTTGGCGAAAGAGAAAGAGTAAACATAGGTCTGTCCGGGAGGGGTTAAACATCCCTTCTAGGAAGCTCTAAGGCCAAAAAGTATTTAAAACCAGGCGAGTGGATAGAGGCCAAAGTTTAGGGGAAGGCCACGGCGATGGTGAGGAAGGCTCGGATCCGGCTGACCAGCACCGACTACAAGAAACTCGAGGACGTGTGCGCGGAGTTGAAGACCATCGCCGAGAAGACCGGAGTCAAAATCTACGGCCCCCAACCCCTTCCCACCAAGCGCCTCCGAGTGCCCGTCCGCAAGACCCCCTGCGGGGAGGGAACCGCCACCTGGGACAAGTGGGAGATGCGCATCCACAAGCGCCTAATCGACGTGGACGCCGAGGAGCGCGTCATGCGGAGGATCATGAGGATCCGGGTGCCCGAAGAGGTTTTCGTGAGCATCGAGTTGGTGTAAGGTTGCAATTAGTCGATTAGGTTTAACTCTTTGTGTGCCGTCATTACGGATAAAGATCCTTAGAAAGCCTTTTTGTTTTTAAGGGGGTGTTTTGAAAAGCATTAGCTACACGCACGCGGAAACATCTGCCTTATTCTGTGGGTTTAGATCTCGGGACCTCGTTTCACTCTAAAACGGCATTTGCATGGTGGTCCACGCCAGCAGTACTATGGAGAGGGCGAAGATGATGCCCCAAACGGCCTTGTTCCAGCGGAAAACCTTCCATCCGTCGAGCAGCCAGAACGGGAGGATGTTGAAGAGAACTATCAAGGCGTTGAAGAAGCTGCCGACGACAGCAACCTCGCCCGCAATTCCGGATGTGACTAGAGAGGTCCCTACGAACAGGATGGAAAGCAACAGGTTGGTTAGGGGCCCCGCCACAGAGATTTTTCCGATGGTCTCTTTGCTCCCGTATCCCGCGATCATCACGGCGCCCGGCGAAATGATCTTGATGAGGGACAGGGGGATCATGGAGATGAGGGTGATGAGGACACCGGTTAGGGTTAACCGAAACTCAGCCCACAACCCGTAGAGTTGAGCCGTGAGCTTGTGAGCGAGTTCGTGAAGGAGAAAGGAGAAGGTGAAGACGGCCGCCAAGATTCCTGCCCAGGGCCACCCTATCCAAGTGAACCCGAATATGGACATACCCACTCCCATGACCAGCACCGTTCCGAGGGCCAGGTGCCCGAGTTCTGTGGGGCTGAATCAGAAGACCGGCCTGCGTGGAAGCGTCGGCCGAGAAACCGGGGTAGGCGCATACTCGTAGGGTGTCCTTGAAGGGCCCTCCTCTGTGACGGCTGGAGTGGGTTCCCTTCCTGGGGCCTTCGCTCTCCAGCGTTCTGGGCAGGCGTGGTTTTCTGGCAATCGGTGTTCTGCGCAGAAGTGTCCCCCGCAGAAGGGGCATTGGAAGGGTAGAACTTCTTCCTTTTCGCAGTGTTGACACTTCACCTTTGGCTTACACTTCCCGTGATTGACGTACCTTCATTGGAGGCATGCCTTAAATCCTTTGGCCTTGACAGGGGTGAACCGGGTTTCGCAACGGCGCTGAGTTAACACATGAGAACCGCAGGGAAGACTGTGGAGTTATGACGTTAAGAGAAACTCAAGAATGCATTCAATTTAGGTAAATCTCGGAGAGCGCGGCTGGAACAAGGTTTATAGGAGTCGTTTCTGGTTATCCATGGCGCGGGCCGAGGTTGCGGAGTCAGGACGAACGCGCAGACGCGCGTGGAAAGGCGCGGCGCAGGCCTTGAGAGCCTGTGGTCCTTTTGGGCCTCGTGGGTTCGAATCCCACCCTCGGCGCCAAACTCTTCATTTGAGTTTAAACTTCCTCGGTTTTCAACCGGATAAATTTCCATTAGGGTTATGGAATGAATGGCTCTGTCTCTAAATTGTCCTTTATTGAAGCAGATGGTATTTGGAACGAAGAAATTCTTTGCTTCTTTTGAAGTAGGCGTCTTTACGTCAATTCAAACGAGTTTAGAGACAGAGCCTTGGATACCAAAACCCTTAAGAACCCCGTTGTTCAATGTTGTTCGCACCGAAGTGAGCGTAAAGAACATGTCAAGTGAAGAAACATCCGAAAGTAAAGAGTCCATGAAGGTAGGGGACTTAACCCCCAATTCGAGGGAGGTAAACGTGACCGCAAAGGTTGTCTCAAAAAGTGAAGTTAGGAACATCACATCAAGAAGGGATTACTCGACGCACAGGGTCGCCGACGCCCTGGTTGGAGATGAAACGGGATGTGTGTACCTGACTCTTTGGGACGACAAGATAGACCAGGTGAATGAGGAGGACACGATAAGCATCCAGAATGGCTACGTCAACTTGTTCAGGGGTTCCATGCGCCTGAACGTGGGAAAGTATGGTAGCCTCGAAACTCTGGAGGAATCTCCCATCTCAGAGGTCAACACGGAGAACAACCTGTCCGACAAGCAGTATGAACAAGAGAGGCGCTTCCCTCCCCGAAGAGAATACGGATACGGCGAAAGAAGAGGTTACCAGAGAAGAAGATACTGAAAAAAGCTTCCAAGTTCGCGGTTTAACTTTTTTTTGGTTTTTGTTCTATAGAGGAGGGAGGGGGGTCTATTGACTTTCATTAGCAATCCTACTCAGGCGCATCATAGGGCTGTCTAGTGGACGGTTGGTTGTCGCCGTGTTCTCTGTATGATTCTAATATTTTTTTGATGTGTGTGGCGGAGAGGGGTCTATGATCAGTCCTAGTCAACCCTAGTCAGCGGCCGTCATGGGGTTTGTTTTTCTGTTTTGTTTATGGGTGGTTTAGCTTGGGGGTTTCTGGGTTTTTGTTGTTTGTGTTGTCCTATATCGTGTGGCGGCGGTGTTGACGAGCGGTAAAGATCGTGGTAAAGAGAAAAAGGAGACTGACAGTGGGCAAAGGGTGGCACCCGATCCTGTGTTAAGGTTGAGGTGTGTGCAACATCTTTGAAAGGGTTACATTTAGGGAATTTCTCTAAACATTCGATCTTCAATCCGGTGACCATAGCTGGGCTTGGTTAAGCGCAATAAGGTTCGCGATTACACCTTAGTTTACGCGCCTAAGGAACTGCTTGAGGAAAGTGCGAAGAGAATAGGGGTCTGCATTTCTGAGCAAATCCACAAGTCTACCAAGTCAAAAGAAAGTTGAGAAATGGAACGATGTGTTCGGAAAGAAAGCTAGCCGTTCTAATAATTGAAATGGAAATCTACAACACCATAAAAGCCTGAAATACTTTTAGATACGCCCACACCCATACATCCACTCAAAGGCATTAACATTATTTCCCGGTGCCCTTGGGAATTTAACCACATGTCCACGAAACTTCGGGCTAAAGAAATTGCCCAACCATTATGCATTCCAATTATTTCGCCACAACCAGCATAATAACCTAAATTAGCCATCCTGTTGTCAAAGTCACCATGTTCGACAGTTCCAGTTTCAGCCATATGCTGACTCCACTCTTTTGCGGCAGTTGCTAATGCGTTATCACGAATTAGTTTGGGTAAACCTCGATTAACTCTTTCCTCATTAATCAGTTCAAATATTTTATCTTCAACATTGTTCGTGTTAATAACTGCACACATAATCGCTTGTGGATAAAACCAAGCTATAATCCCAACAACAATGATTGATAACAAACAAATACCGACAAAGGCATTTTTAATTTTCCGTAATGCTTTACGTTCCTTAGGTTTTACGACTTTTGCTTTAACCTTTTGCTCTTCTTTTGTTTCTATTATACGATGCGGGAACTCCTTCAGTTGAGTCCATTTATGTCCACATTCTTTACATTCAAAGGTCATAGTTTTTGCGTCATATTTCACCATTTCAGACGCAAGTGAATAACATTTAGGGCAAACTCCACTTCCATGTTGAGCAAGAAGCTTCTCAATGTTTTTCTTCTTTAGATACCAAAATCTTGGGTCTTTAGGCAATTTTGCGCATCGATGGTTTTCTGGAAGGCGGTGTTCACCACAGAAATATCTTCCACAATACGTACATTGAAAGGGAGTGAGAACCTCTTTTCCGCAATAATGGCATTTCACAGTTAATCAATGAAATATATAGTTTTAACTCTTTTTCATTTTTGCTAAACTATACATAAAGCGAAAGCCAGCAAAAGATAGAAAATTTTAAATCACTTAAAAGAAGAGTTTTTATGTAAAATCTATAATCGGTGATGTCAATGGTGATTGATTTATGGGGTAGGAAGAGCAAGAAACAGAGAAAGAGAGAACAGATTAGAGAAAGCCAAAGAAAAGGTAGAGCGGGCGAAGAAATTGTAAGGATGAATTATGAACTTGGAGGTTATGAAGTTGAGAGAACAGGAAAAGGGTCCGATTTTAGAGTAAGAAGAAGGGATTTGCTAACCGGTAGGGTTGTTGAAAGTAAACTAATTGAAGTGAAAACCGGCGAAGCTAAATTGTCAGAACTTCAAAGAAAAACCAAGAAAAAGAAGCGTAAATATAAAGTCGAGCGCGCAGAACCACTCTTTTATTAATTCTTACTGACCTACAATTGAGGTAAGTAAAATGAGACTCTGGTATTGGTTTCTCCTTATTTTAGCTGTTGTCGGGCTTGCTTTGATTTCCTTTGGTCAGTACTACATCTTAGTAGTAAAGGAATACGAATCAGGTTGGGAACTCTCTATTTACGGTGCCATCATCTTGGGGTTTCTTTTAGCTGTTGGATTACTGTATTTTGAAAGATGGAGGAGAAGATGGTGGGAAAGATAAATTATTCCTTATCGTTTTGACCCCGCAAAAATCTTAGTTACAAAAAAGTGAGGGCGCAAAAGCCAACAGGAATTGGTTTTAGAAGCCTCCTAGAAGTAACACGATGGCTGCCACGAGGAGTCCTGCTGTGGCCATGCCTGCGCCGTATACGAGGCGCATCCGGAGGTTCTCCTTCGCTATTTTTCCTAGGTATAGGCCTAGACAGAAGAGCATGATGATGGTGAGGGGGAGGGAGATCACGTAGGCGTCCCAGATGGTCAGCACCCCTGTTAAGGAGAGGAAGAAGGGGATGAGGGAGACCATGGCGGTTAAGGCCGGCGATGCTCCGTCGATGATGGCCGCGTACACTGAGACGAAGTTGGAGGCGTCGCCGTGAATGGAGCTGTCCAGGTCGGAGAGCATGGACTCCTCCAGGGTCTTGAGGCTTCTCTCCCTCTCAGCCTTCTCGGTCATGTAGGCCCCGAACAGGCCGGAAACCCCCATGGCCAGGCACGCGCTCAAGCCCGCCGCCACGATGAACCCCGGGTTTTGGACCCCTGCGATCCAGGAGCCCACGACTATGCCCAGCATGGTCATGGAACCGTCGAAGCCGTTCTTGAAGAAGTACCTCCTAGCGATGCCTCCCATGTGCGTGACCTTGACGTACAACCTGACCTTCTGAAAGATTCTCCTCAACCGTTCACTCAAACAGTAACCCACGCAAAAAAGAGGGCGATTTCACTCTTCCTCCATTCAGGCAATCATACAGTATACGTAGACCAAATATAAACCTTAGGATGCGGCGTTGCCTTCCGGATTGAAGAGCGTCACATTTATACCCAACCCCTTCTACCTCTATTCTCTCACGTGGTAATAGAGGGGGAACCCCTGTGCCCACCGGCTTCGAAATATTGGCGAGGGAGGATCTAGCCCCAGACATCAAACGGCTCATGGTCTCTGCCCCCTTAGTGGCCAAAAAAGCTAGGGTTGGGCAGTTTGTGATAGTGAGGGTGGATGAGGAGGGTGAACGGATCCCCCTGACGCTGGTGGACTGGAACCCGGATTCGGGGAGCATCACCCTTATCTTCTTGGAGGTGGGGGTTTCCACCAGAAGGCTTGGGACGCTCAGGGTCGGCGACCGCATCCTAGACTTGGTTGGACCCCTCGGAAACGCCGCTGAGATAGAGAAACACGGGGAAGTCGTGGTTGTGGGAGGAGGCGTGGGTATCGGTGCAGCGTATCCGAGGATCAAGGCCCTAAGAGAGGCCGGTAACAGGGTCGTCTCCATCATCGGAGCCAAGACCGCGAAGCTCTTCATCTTAGAGAAGGAAATCGGAGAAATCAGCGACGAGCTCTACGTCTCCACAGACGACGGGTCCAAGGGGTACAGGGGCTTCACCTCCGACGTCCTTAAAGGCCTCCTAAGCCGGGGCAGAAACTTCGACTTCGTCTTCGCAGTGGGACCCGCCCCCATGATGAAGGCAGTGGCCGACGTCACCCGTCCCCACGGAATCAAGACGGTGGTCAGCCTGAACCCCATCATGGTCGACGGAACAGGGATGTGCGGCGCGTGCCGAGTGACGGTGGGGGGAGAAACCAAGTTTACGTGCGTCAACGGCCCAGAGTTCGATGCACACCTAGTGGATTTCGGCGAGCTGCTCACTCGCCTCCAAACGTACTCAGAAGAAGAACAGAAGGCGGTGCACGCCCTTGAAGGAAAGTAGGAAACCGTCGGGAAGAGCAAAGGTGACCGACAGGCTGACCCAGACGGCTATGCCCAAGTTAGGCGTCCAGAAACGCACCCGAAGCTTCGAGGAGGTGGCCCGGGGATACACAGAGGACCAAGCCGTGGCCGAGGCGAAACGGTGCCTCCAGTGCAAGAAGCCCAAGTGCGTGGAGGGCTGCCCAGTGGGAGTGGACATCCCCGCCTTCGTCAACCTCATAGGCGAGGGCAGATTCAACGAGGCCGCCAAGAAAATCAAGGAGAAAAACAGCCTGCCAGCCATCTGCGGAAGAGTCTGCCCCCAAGAAAACCAGTGCATGGGACTATGCGTCCTAGGCGTGAAGGGAGACTCCATCAACATCGGCGCCCTCGAAAGGTTCGCTGCAGACCATGAACTGAAGAAGGGCGTGGAGAACCCGAAGGTTGCAGCCTCCACCGGAAAAAGGGTTGCAGTGGTTGGTTCAGGTCCGGCTGGGCTGACGGCTGCGGCGGAACTTGCAAAGCTGGGGCACAAGGTAACCGTCTTCGAGGCCCTCCACTCGCCGGGCGGGGTACTCATGTACGGGATTCCGGAGTTTAGGATGCCTAAGGATATTGTGAAGGCTGAGGTGGAGTACGTCAAGCGTCTCGGCGTCGAAGTCAAGACTGACGTGATCGTTGGAAAGGCCGTCACCCTGAAGGAGCTCTTCGAGGCAGGATTCGACGCAGTGTTTCTGGGAACAGGGGCAGGCCTCCCCAGCTTTCTCGGGGTTCCCGGGGAGAACCTCTGCGGAATATACTCCGCCAACGAGTTTCTGATCCGCGTCAACCTCATGAAGGCATACCGGTTCCCAGAGTACGACACCCCCATAAAGGTCGGGGCGAAGGTAGCAGTGATTGGCGGCGGAAACGTGGCCATGGACGCGGCAAGGTCAGCCCTAAGGTTGGGCGGGAAAGTCCGGGTGGTCTACCGAAGAACCGAGGAGGAGATGCCCGCGAGACTTGAGGAGATAAAAAACGCCAAGGAGGAGGGCATCGAATTTATCTTCCTCGCAACTCCCGTCCGGTTTCTAGGCGACGAGAAGGGCTGGGTCAACCGGGTGGAGTGTCTCCGAATGAAGCTGGGAGAACCGGACGCTTCGGGGAGAAGACGCCCCATACCCGTAAAGGGCTCCGAGTTCCTGATAGACGCCGACACCGTCGTCGTCGCCATCGGACAAAGACCAAACCCTCTGGCGGTTCGCAACACCAAAGAAGTAAAGGTGACAGAGTGGGGAACCATCACCGTCAACCCGGAAACCCAAGAAACATCCATGAAGAGCATCTACGCAGGCGGAGACATAGTAACCGGAGACGCAACAGTCATATCCGCCATGGGAGCCGGAAAAAAGGCAGCCCACGCCATCCATGAATACCTGATGAAAGGTTAGACAAATACTCCGGGATAACTTGGTTTCAGAAATTTTCTTATCTCAACGCATAAGTGGCATTTGTCGATGTACTTCTCCTCTTGGAAATCGAAGCCTCCACTTTCTGGAAGATCAATTAACCCTTGCGGTCCCTTTTCTACCAGAGCCCGGATGATCGGATGCTTTTTCCAATGATAGTTAGTTAGAATCTTTGATAATGGCACTTTCTTGGCGTTTCCTATTGCTAAGTTCCAGCATATCGATGCCCAACCTGATGAATCTAGGCTAATACACTTCGGGTTGACCAAAGTAGTTTCCTTTTCCAGACAGCCGCCTTCTAGCGATTGCCTAGGAAAGAAGCCCTTCAAGTTCTCTACAGCCCGACCCTGAGGCCATATCCTGTTAAAGTTTACCTCAAGATTTAATGGTGCAAGAACCTCAAGGACCCGCCTAGTTTGCCTATCATATTTATTTGGAGCATCTATACCCTCAAGAATAGCCACATTCCAACGAACCCTCTTAATGCCTGCCGCTAGAGACGCTACCGCGACATTACGAGGACCATCTAACAGGATGTGTGGAAGGTGAAAAGCGTCTACGCTGATCAAAATATCAGTAACACCTGCTTCTTTCAGTTGAAAGGCCAGCTTTTCAGCCTTTTCAGGATTTTCACCCCAAAAACCGTTCGTAATCAACTCGATTTCCGGCATTCCTAATTCCTTAGCCCTTTGAAACAGTTTAATTGCTCTTTCAGGGTAAAGCATCGACTCTCCCCCAAAGATCATGAAAGAATCCAGTTTAGTCACTGCAGTCGTCTCTTCGAGATAGTTTAGACCGTCATCTATCTCTATGACGCCTTCTCTTTCAGGAGAGTGAGCGCCTTGGCAGTGGATGCATCGAGAGTTGCACTTCTCGGTGAGTACGAACTCAAGTCTATTGACGTTCATCCCCTTTCATTCCTAATTTTAACAGGTCCATCATTTTAAGTTTACACAGAAAGTGATATAAAGAAAACCAATAATCAGAGAGCTGGTGACTTAGAGAAGGGTTGAAGACTCTTGAGCAAGACTGACCATGTTGAGGAAACTTTGAGGAAAATGGAACAGTTCATCAAGGAATACAATGAAGAAATTACTGAGGCTATTGAAGAAAAGAAAAAGGAACTTAGACTAAAACTTAAAATGCTTATCCGTGAATGTGCTCGAAAACTGGAAGATGAAGAACTTGTTGAAAAGGTCTACCAAAGAGCTAATAAGTGAAGAACCCCGTATTTGTTAAGTAGAATGAAGAAACAGCGTGGATGCGGTAAACCACCGCAGCGAAACACCGTTAGTTTGCAGGCATATTTGAAGCCTATTAAAACTATAGGAGTAGCCTCTCCTACATGTGCACTCGAAACTATCGGTGTCCCCATCGTCTATACTCTTGCCTGTGGACGATAAAAGTTATCAAAAGCCTTGCGCTAAATGAACGCGGTTGTTAGGTTGAAGGGCAAAGGGAAGGGTTTCGAGTACCTTGAGCACACCGGAGACGCCTACGTAGCAGCCTACGGCGAGACCTTGGAGGAAGCTCTGGAGAATGCGGGCAAGGCCCTCTTCAACCTTATGACTGACCTTGAGAAGGTGGAGCCCCGCTTTGAGGACCATGTGGAGGCGGAAGGCCACGACGAAGAGGCCCTCCTCTACACTTGGCTGGAGGAGCTTCTCATCCGGTTCGACACGACCGGCAACCTCTACTCCCGCTTCCAGGTCTCCCACGTGGAGAAGACGCCCAGCGGCCTAAGATTGAGGGCAAGGATCTGGGGGGAACCCTTCTCTCCGGAAAGGCACCCGCAAGGGGTCGGGGTGAAGGCGGTAACCTACCATCGGATGGAGATCACGAAGAAGCCCGGCATGGTGGCCCTCAAGTTCATCTTGGACATTTAAAGGGCACGCCAGCCTGCGCCTTAGCGTAACCTTTATTTTGACGAATATCCATGTTTTATTCGGTGAGTCTGGTTAATGTCCAAAAGTCGAGTAGGCTCGAAGGGGGAGCTCTTTCCCCCTAAGGAGATCAGGAGAAGGCTTGGGCTCAGGCCCCACGTGAAGGTGATCTACAAGGTCGAGGAGGGAAGGCTGTTGGTGGAGCCCGTTCCAAGCCTCGAAGAGGTCTTGAAGGAGCCCCCATCCATCGAGATCACCTTGGAAGAGTTCCACGGCTTCAGAAGAGAACTGTCTCGGGAGGCTGAGTCTTGAGGCTGCTGCTGGACACCACCTACCTCCTCCCCGCCATAGGGGTCTCCGTCAAGGGCCTCCTAGAAGATGCGCCGATCAAGCTGATCGGGAAAGGGCACCAGATCTCCATAAGCGACGTCACCATCTTCGAACTCTCCGCCAAGGGCGGCAAGTACATCACTACTGGAGCCCTCACCCCTGAGCGAGTGTCCCGAGGCATAAGATCCATAGTCTACGACGATAGGATAGCGAGGATCCCGATACACGACACCTCGGTTCTGCTCACGGCCTTCAGGCTGAGGAGGACGCTGGACGACTTCATAGACTGCCTCATCCTCTCTTCAGCCATCAACCGAAACGACATTCTAGTAACCGAGGACGAGAACATCCAAAACCTAAAGAAAAGGAGAGATTTTCAAGAGCTCCTCGAGACAACAAACCCCGAATTCAAGATCCAAACACTGACAGACACACTCTAGCGCGCGCCTGCTCCATTATCGCCCGCTTTAAGGCTTAGCGTCTCCCAAAGACCGCGCGCAACAGAGGGGTTGAGTCTCCGGGGTCTATGGTCTCTTCACTTTGATCCATTCGTAGTATTGACGTATTTCATCCTCAGGGAAGGGATTTACCACTAATATCTCCTTCACTTTGGTCAGCTCCTCATCCATAGAGCATACAATCTTGGTTCCTAGGCTTCTAGCCAACGCAATTAAGTATCCGTCCCAAGACTCAACGTTATAAACGGTTGCATAATCCAAGGAGTCTATAGCCACCTCAGGGGGTATGTGGGGGTATAGGGCCGGCGACTTGGTCCTCAGCATTCCCTCCAGCACTTTTTTCACCAGAAGCTTAGGCGCCTTCAGGTACCTCGTTGCTATGTGGTAAGCGCCTATGACCGCCGTGACTGGTATCACTTCTCTTCTCTGCTGGGCTAACACCTTGGTTAAGAATTCTACGGCGCACCCTTTAAGGGGGTTGTCGAAGCACGCGGGGACTATTATGCTTACGTCGATTACTCCATCAACGTACCCCAAGCTTTCTCTCCGCGTACTCACGGCTCATCCACTTCCAGCTGTCCTCCACATCCTCCACAAAGGGCTCAGCATGGAGCTTGAGGGTGAGTTCCCTCCACTCCTCCACCCTTGTCTGGAGATCCTCGTCCACTGGTTCGATGACTATTTTGGCGCCGTTGAGCTTCACGGAGGCCTTGCCGCCACCCTTTAGACCCAGGGCCTCCCGGATGGAAGCCGGTATGACAATTCTGCCCTGCTTGTCAACGCCAGTGACATATTCCACATTGACCACCAAATGGAATACTGTCTTCCACAAAATAAGCGTTGCGGCCATCATCTAGGTAAGCGGCAAAGAGTTCTAGGATCACCCGTTCGCCTCAGGAAGACTTCGTGCGCAAACCGTTTCTCTCTGCATAACCGTGAATGAACGTGCACAACTACCGCATTGTGTTGGGGAGGCCGATTCTGGGGGGCGTGGGGAGGGTGGAGTAGGGTTTCGTGATGACGTGGGGCGGCGGGGTCACTGGCTCTTCTTTGGGCTTCTTGAGGGCCTTCAGCTGAGGGCAGTAGTTGTAGGGGTACCGGTAGGAGCGGCCGAGTCTGTGGTAGCTGGGGACCGTGTACTCCCAGACGATCTCCCCCTCCCGGGTGACCTCGAAGACCCGGGGCTCCTTCGACGAGCATATCAAGGTGTTTCCGTTGGGGAGCCTCTGGACGTTGGACAGGGCCTCGCTGTAGAAGTGCTCCCCGTTCTCGTACCTCCACACGAGCTTTTTTGTGGGCGGCTCCACCTCGAGGATGTAGGACTGGCCTGAGTGGCTCAGGTCTTTCGGCGACGGCGAGCCGTTGTCGAATATTGTGATGTTTCCTTCTCCGGGGATGCCCTTCTCGATCATGTGGGGCTCATGCTGGCCCGCGAGGCCGCCGTTGTAGTCGCCGGTGTACTCCCAGACTATCTCCTTTGTCTCCTTGTCCACGATGAAGATGACGCTCAGGTTCCTCAAGCTCATTAGGATGTTCCCAGGCCGGAACCTCTCGTCCCCCTTGTCATACCACTTGTTCTCCGGGAGCTCCTGAACAGTGTTCGTGTGCGTCCAATCCTCTGGGTTACATATTTCGCAGCACCGGTTTACGTCCAAGTGCCGGTACATGTGCCACTCCCAGACGACTTCTCTGTCCGGCGTCACCTCAAGCACAATGTCTGAGCGAATTTGGCTTGCACTCCTACGCCTCAGGTCCTTAACCTTTACTCTGTACTCGTCAGGCACAGCTTCCTTGCAGAGGAGAAGAGTGTTACCGTTTTCTAATCTTTGAACGTCGTGATGAGCTCCAGGATAGGGACCTGACGGCGTGTACTCCCAGAGGAGGCGGCCGTCCCAGCTGAACTCCAGCACTCGGTTATTCTTCGGCCTCTCCCTCCTCTCCACCACGAGGAGGTTGCCGTCTCTCAGCAGCTTGGCCCGTGCAGCCTGGACGCTCCACTCTTTGACCACTTTGCCGTTCATGTCGACGAGGAAGACGCCCTTCTCAAGGGGGAAACACAACACTGTGTAGCCGTTGTAGCACCTCTCAGGCCGGTATACGGTGGTTCCAATGGGGTATACCGTTACCATCTACCTTCACCAACCAGCCATCCTACCGTTACATGTACATCTTAAGGTTTATCATGTCGACCACCCAGCTTCCCCAGGAGAACCCCATTAGTCAGAGGAACCTAAGAGGATGCCTCGGGTCAGGCCGTCAGCATCCATACGGCTTCAGACTGAAGGAGGAGTAGTTGACGACGGAGAAGTGCTTGGTGGGGTGGGCCCATTCTACGCCGAGTTCGGAGTAGAGCTTGCGCTGTTGAAAGGCTTGGTCAATGGTCTCGACTATTCCTTTTATGGTGGTTGAGATGGAATCCCCCTCCTTTTCAACCGTGAGAAACCTCTTTGGAATACTTCTGATCCTCCCCGCCGATTCAAAAGCGCCGTTCACGGTGAGCACGAAGGAGCGTGTCATCGCCAAGGGACAGTTGAGCCTCAGCTCTTCTCGCCGAAGGTACCTAGCAGCGTTCCGGAAGACCTCCACTTGCTCGTCAAGGCCATCATCTCTGATCACTTCCTTCTTCCCGTCACTGTACTCCAAGTGGGTGTCTCCGTGAAGCGTCCAGTCAGCCTTCCCCTCAGTGCCTACCACCTCGATTGAGGGGTCTTCCTTAGAAGGGGCGCAGAGGGTGGCGTAGAAGTGGATGCGAGCTTCGCCTTCAACTTCGGCGACTAGGCAGGAGGTGTCTTCGCCCTCTATCTCATGGCCACTGTAGAGTTCAGCCTTAACCTGGAGCGGGGTGGCTATCTTCCCTTCTTCTCTGCTGGCGAAGTAGAGGCCGTTCATCAGTTGGTGGGCGAGGGGGTTGTTGATGGTGCCGTCGAGGACGTACCGCCCCTGGAAGAGGAATTTGCCCGCCCACGGGCTTCTCTCATAGTAGGAGTCAAGCCTCTTCCACTTCCCCTTAACCGCGACCTCCCTGATCTCCCCGAGTTTCCCTTCGCAGATGCGCCTCTTCAACGCCTGAACAGTATTCTTGGACTGGGACTGAAAGCCAACGGAACAGAATTTACCTGACACCTTTTCCGCCTCGATCATCTCATCCATGTCTTGGATGGTTGCCGCCGGAGGCTTTTCGATGATGACGTTGAAACCCCTTCGAAGCGTCTTCACCGCCATCTCCTTGTGAAGGTGGATCGGCGTCGGCAGAGTCACGATGTCGATTCTTCCCTTCTCCGCCTCCAACATGGCCTCGTAGTCACCATAAATCCGTACGTTTCTGCTCTCGAAGCGGGCCACGGCCTCCCGGTACTTTTCCCGGTTCCTAATAACAACAGCGGAAAGTCTGCCCAAGCCTTCCTTCTCTAGGGTCTCCACCGCCCTCACGTGTGTTCTGCCCCAGCCTCCAACCCCGACGACGCAGAAGGACACCGCGCTAAATTCTACTTCCCTCCTTGGCGTTGTTAAACCTTGAGTCCAGCTCACTGTAAAGGCCACGCCTTCAAGATCAGAGCGAAGCTTGATAGTTTAAGCTTTCTTCTGTACTTCAGCGGCAAATTGTCACAAGCATAAAGGACGGGCGATTTTTTGTTTCTAGGATCACCGAACCAAGAACGTGATCTCTTCCACTAAGATTTCTGGGACGAGGTTCCTCTTTCCCTTTCTTTTAAAGGTGACGAAGCCGAGCTTCTTCAGCGCCTGCAGGTCTTGGTACACGTTCTTCACGTCCCTATGAACCCTCTGGGCTAGGTCGTTGATAGACTTCACTCGCAGGCCCGCCAAGCCGTAGAGCAACTCCACCCGTTTGGGGGTCAAGAGGGCGACCTCCTTGGGGTTCAAATCCTGAATCTCTTCAACCGTGTAGTCGAGTTCTCCGCCCTCCACGTAGCCGCGATACGCGTCGACCAGAGACGCCCACTCGAAGTACGCGTCGACCACGGTTCGGTCCACCCTCTTCTCCAGATACAACTCTTCAAACTCCTCAAAGGTCATGCCTTGCCTCTTCTCCAAGGCGTCGATCCGTCCGCGCACCTCATCGAGGGTCAACCTCCGAAGGACCCTGACTAACAGCCTCCTCCCCTCCGCGGTTACGATCACCAGAGTCTATGAAAGTGAAGCCTAAAAACTCTTTGGTCTCAAGGCCGTAAATCGAAAAGGAGTGAAGGCTGGAATAAAATTCGGCGAAAAGGGCAAAGTTGGAAAAAAAGCAGTAAAGAAAGGAGTAGAGGCCCAAGAAGGACGTTGAAAAAGCCAAAAAGGCTGAAGAATAAAGAGACGCTATGCCGCTCAGCAACGCGCGCGGCACGGAAAGATATAAACAACTCCTCAAAGATTAAAATTATTACAAAGCAAAAAGAGGTGAAACATGTGGGGAATTCCTTCCTAAAGAGCAGAAAACTCATAGCTTTGATGTTACTGCTAGCCATCGGAACCCCAGCGGCGGCCATTGCCGTCAACTGGTACAAAGCAGCAGAATTCTTCGGCGTTATCAAGCCAGGATTAACGGCTGTTTCAGTCGCCCGCATAAATCTCGGCGAGCTAAACGCCTCAGCCTACTTCAGTGCCTCAGGAAACGCAACAATCCAAGTGATGGAGGAAACCGGCGTAAACATAACGGGCCTCCTGCTCTATGCACACACCAAACCAAAAACAGATAACGGTTCCTACCTCACTGAGCGTTTCCTTGAGCTAAACCTTAATCTAACCATTGACGGCCAAGAGTTCAATGAGATACCCATAGTTGTCGACGGAGAATTCGCGGAGGATCGCTGGACATACGAAGAATACGAGTGGTGGTGGCAGCGCCGAGGCTACTATTATAGATATACACCTTGGAGTGAAACTACGCTACCACAAGGAAACTACAACGCCACATTTACAATATACGGTCACACCGCTCTACCCTCCCATCAACTGCCCGTCAACATCAGATTCTACTTAGAACTCAACCCAGCATAACACAGCGGGCCATAAAGCGAGACGGCGACCTCGATTAGACTCTGGACTCTACAGAGAAAGCAACTAGCGCGCGTCCGCCTATCCTCTAGTCTAGTGGTTCATAAACCCATCGTCTAGTCTACTGGTTCATAACCAATTTCAGACCCTTACAGCCCTCCTCTACGTTGTTGGAGTCCGAGGACTAAATCAGATGTCGACGAAGAAGAGGAAGAAGGCGCCGTCTAAGGGACAGAAGAAGCAGACCAAACCGCTAGTGAAAGAGGAAACCCCGTCTAAGATACAAGAAGAGAAAACCGCGCCGCTACTGGAACAGGAAACGCCGGTCATGCCGACCCCCATGATCACGGCTGACGAGGGTAAAGAGGCGCAAGTAGCGCCCAGCGAGGAGGAGACCCCGCCTCCGGATGCTGAGCGGATCACTGTGACGGCGGTCGACTTCCTGAAGAGGCTGGGGAACAAGCGTAGCCTCCGGCCTAGGAGGGTCTCTCGGGAGGGTGAGGTTTACACCGTGGAGGTGGGGTTGAAGAAGGGAACCGCGGTGGTGCAGATCAACGCGGAAACAGATGCGGTCGATGAGTATGAGATCACTGAGGAGGAAGGGCCCTCTTTCGCTCTTCCCCTCTCGCCGAAGACCATACTCTTTATATGCGGAATCGTGACCCTCCTCTTTTTCGTCTTCAGCCTGCTCGGCCTTCAGTCACTTTTTAATGGCATGCTCCGCTGAGAATCAGGATGATTTTTCTCTGGTGAAGACGGCGGATATGGAGTTAAGGCCACAAACCTTTTACTCCTTAGGGCGTCTCTGAGGCGTGAGGAGAGAGAACTGTGCAGACCTGTCAAAATGTAACTTTGGCAGGGGGTTGATGGCTCAGACGCCTTGGGGCGGCTGTTTAACCTATGTTTTTCGCCCTTTTACCCGTGAGGGAGAAGCTCTGAGATCAGTCCGCACAGAATGGGGTTGTTGGAAAACACTCCCATGTCCTCGTCCGAGGAGTCGCTTAGGTCGTCAGGAATCAGCTTTGCCAAGAGAAACTCCCGGTGGTCAGCGTACACGAGGAGGATGGGAACGTGGAGGCTTGTGGCTCTAACCTCGCATACATGACGCAGTTCCCGAACCGCGTTTCGGTTGTTGGCGCCCATCTGGACGGCGATCTGAATCTTCACGCTGCTCTCCTTTAACTTGTCAAGAAGCTTGTGAGCCGCCTTGTAGAGTAGGATTAGGCCGTTTTCGCTGGTCACCACGTTCACCGAGTCCTTCACCTGCGACAGCATCTCACACACTTTATCCAATATTCTTCGACGACCTTGGACGATCCAAACCTCATCCTTCTCGGGGCCCATCTTGGACCTCATCTCCTCGTAGGCCCTCTTCAGCGAGGATATAACCGTGTAGAGGTCCCGCGCCTTCCTCTCGTAGGTTCGGGCCTGCACCTGGATGTAGTCTTCGAAGGTGCCGGAGGGCGGTGTGGGCACGAACTTTCGCGGTTCCCCGGGAATCTCTATCACCAACCCCTTCTCCTTCAGGTTCTCCAAAACGCCGTACACCTTGTTCCTAGGCACCCCACAGAGCATGCTGAGCTTCCCCGCCTTGGATGACCCCGCCCTCACCAGGGAGACGTACACCTTGGCCTCGTACTCCGACAATCCCGCGGAGTCACTGAGCTTCTGCCACATTTGTGGGGTGGATCTTGGATCCAAGCTTCTAACCTCTTCGGGTTGGTCTCCTTAGCCAGACACCATGACACGGCATTGAGTAGAGGCAATGCCCCATATTTAATGGGTTTACGAATCAGACATCTAGACTGTGGGTCTATCTGCTGAGGATAGCGCCAATGATCTCTCAGGTTTCATGTGGGTCTCTCCCCCTAAACCTCAGAATGCGCTCGAACCTAGGTCTCAGGGAGAGTGGATGAAAATCCACCTGTCACCCTGCAGAAATTCACGCAGGGTAAGGAGAAGGAGAAACATAAGGAACATCCTATCCATGCAGACCATCTCTTTCGTGCGATTCTACCATGTCTATCCCAGACTCGGTATGTTATTTGTGGACCGCTTGCGTTTTTCGTATGAAACTACGTCGGCAGTTATTCTCGCCCTGACTATTTGTAACTTTGTGTGTAGTAACCCACTCACGCAGGCGCGTCCAACTCTCGCCATCACTCACACCCATATGTGTCCCTAGTGCGTAGGGAAAGTTATGTACAAATTTTCATATTAATGCCGAAGCCTAGGGTCTTAACGGGGCTTCACACACGAAAAAAGAGGGTGGAAAGTGAGAGTAGAGTACAGGTGACAAGAGAGGAAAAGCCGAGGTGACTGCCTTCTGAGCCTTCCATCCCCCGTCCAGACCAAGGATGAAAGTGGACCCCCCCTACCCCCCCTACCAATCTCCACACCTTCCGAATCGACGAAGAAGAAAGACGCAAAAGATAGGAAGAAAATGAAAGCGAAAAATAAGAAGGAGAAGATGGACGCAAAAGAGATGGAGAAGATTAAGGTAGAGATGGAGAAGGATTTCTTTAAGAAGTTACAAACCATGAACGAGGAGACCATGCAGCTAAGCGAGCTCTTGAAGGAGGAGAAGAGGCTGACCCATGAGCTCTGCACCCTCCTCACGCAGATCCTCGCCAAGTTAAACGTGTCCCTTTCCATCCCCACAGAGAACCCACCCTGGCCAAATGGGATCAAACAGGCCCTCCTGAACTCCCAAGGGCACCTAATTCTGGTCTCCGAGGATGGAGAGATAAGCTCCAGGAACTTGGAAGACTATCCGTCGGACACCATCTTTGTGGTCTTCTGGAACGTCATTCCCCAGCTTGGAAATCTGATCGGCGAGTACAGGAAGAAGACCAACCTGCACGTCAACTTCTTCAACCGGATAACCCGCGAGTTAAACAACATCCCCAAGCTCTTCTCCTCCCTTGAGGGGAAACCGGAGGTTAATCCAAAGGCTGACACGAAGGCAAGCTTTGACAGCCTCAATCAGAATGCGATCTCAAAGATCGAGGGAAAGTAGAAAACCGTTGACGAGAGAGGTCGCGGAAGGCCATGGACACGGAGATCCGCCGGTTCTACTCGTTAAAGGATCTGGCCAACGAAATCGACCAGAAGACCAATGAATACCAGGCTCTGGCGGACGAGTACAATCAGAGGCTGGGGGCCTTCCTCAGAGGTTCCAAGGGAAAGTACGGCGACCAGGAATGGTTCAAAAAACTTTCCGGCCTACAGAAGGGGACAAAGCCCTCCTCCTCATCTGAGATCTGGATCGGCTTCCACGGGCTCATGCTCTGCGCGGATAGAAGGGGGGAGGCGGAGATAATCTTCGAGGTCATAGACGATCTCAAGAAGAAGATCAACTCTCTGGTGGCCATCAAGGACGCAGTTAAAGACCTAATGAAAGCCCGATTGGGCGAAAGGGTGGTATACACAGTTCATTTCCGTGATGGAGTTCCAGAGAAGATCGTCCTCCACCCCCAAGAAGACGGTGACTTCACGAAGAAGTTCCAGTACGTTGCCGACTTTTCGACGTGACCGCCGTCTCATCACATCTTCGAGTGGTACTCCAAATATGCTTTGACAAAATTCTTCATCAGCTCATACGGGTTCTCCACGATGCAGTTTGTCGGAAAATACCTTTCCACGCCTCCGCTCTTGATCCCGATGGCTATGGTGGCGATGCCCGTTCCCTCAATCTCCCTCACGGTTTCCGCCAGCTTCTCCTCGATGTTCTCGTAGCCCGATGGGTAGCCGTCCGAAACGACCACTAGGACCTTGGACTCCTCTTCGTGTTGCTTTAACGCCTCTGCCGCCACCGTCAATCCATCCGGAAGATAAGTTATCCCACCAAGTCTCAGTCCAGCTATCCTAGCCCGCACCCGGGTGCCGTAAGTTTCCGAAAAATCCTTGACAATGAAGAATTTGTCGTCGAAGCCATATATGGCCCAAGCACCTTGATCCAGTATCATATCGTTGGCCACCTCCGCCAAGGAGAGGAGGATACCCTCAACGTGACCCCTGAACGACTTTAAGCTCTCACTAGCGTCCACCAGGATGGCCCAAGCCTCTTCTCTAGACGCCAGCTCGTCCATTGTAAAGATGTCGCTGCGCTGACTCTGGCTTGCCATCACCTGGATCGCGGCCTGCAAGTCAAGGATTCCATGCTCCCGCCTGAAGTCTTCTTCGTTTTGGTTTTGAAGAAGCTTAAGTTTATTCAAGATCCGCCTCACCGGGCCAGCCATGTCGCCCCTGACGCGCAGATACTCGTTGTAGTCCTCTTCGGGGAACTCGAAGGAGTGGAAATGCGTCTCTGCACCAATCTGTCTATACTTCTCCAGAATCCTCTCCCGTACAGTTTCCCTCGACTGCCAAATGGAGAAAACGTTGAAGGCCTCGTCTTCGTTTGAAACCTGAGGTGAGGCGTCCCGTGTCTGATGGGATTTAGCATCTGAACCAAAGGCGGCCATGGCAGTTTTCATTTCTTCCGCAATTTCTTCTGTTGACGGTATCAGCTGTTCGTAAAAAACGGTGTTCTCCCCGTAGGCGTCTGTGTACGGCAGGGAGGGCACCTCGGAGGGGAGACCATACTTGGAGAGTCTCCTGTATAATTCATTGGCTGAGTCTATTCTCTCTCTGTTCAGCAGCTCCTTGACGCGACTTGAATGTGTCCCGCCCCTTTTCATATCCTCTCTTTCGAGTAGACACTTCTTGTACGTGAGGTTCTCGACCTTTCGAAGGAGGGCGACCGAATGCTCAACGTCCTCCCGCATTTTCCCGGATACATCACCCTTAACCTCTCTGAAGTTGAAGCCTGAAAGCACTGAAGCCATAACGCGGACGCTGTCCTCCAAGATCAGTGAAGCTGGCTTCATCTTGAGGTATGAAATGGCGTTTGCCTTGGCTATGTCCGGTATATAGAACGCCCAGAATGACTTCAGATAGGCCCTGGCTCCGGCGTCTTCGAGGATACTGGCGACGTAGCTGGCCAACCTTAGGTCCTTGTCCCCTGCCCAATCGCGGTAAATCTCAAAATCGGAGGCGGCGACGTGCATGCTCATGTGGAGGGTGGATGCTTTAAAGAGGCTCCATAGGAGATTCAGGTGTTCACGGTTCCCCACGTTAAGGCTCATTCCCTGATAGAGGACCTGCTCCTCGGAGACCCGCTTGGGCTCGGGCAAGTAGATGACCTGAAATTTTTCGTCTTTTCTGAGCATGGGATACGGTACGCTCTTCCGGACGAGGATCTTCACTTCCTTTAGGTCCTTCTTGGTTATCTGGAAGGAGGTAGACCACGCGTAGTTGAAGAAGCCCAGTATCGCGCCTCCCCTTGTGAGCGTCTACGAGAAGTGGGAGTGGATGATTCGCCTGACTATCTCCTGAATCTCCACGTTGTCGCTGGTTGTGCCTATGATGGTCTCCTCGGCCGCAGCCTTCGGCGTGAGCCCGTCCGCAACCAGCGTTGCCCAGTTTATCAGGTCTCCAGGGGAGGGGCCGTAGGGGAGGTCCCCCGTCTTGTACTGTCGCCGAAGCTCAGCTCCAACCCTGATTATCTTGTAGGCGGTTTCCTCGTCCACGCCGGCGCGCTTCTGAATGAGTTCAACCTCGTCGGGGGATATCTCATTGCCCACGCTCAAATAGTCAAAGTTGACCCAGACGGCCATCCTGCGTCGAAAGGCGGCGTTCAACGGCTTTGTGCCCACGAACTCGGACGAGAAGGGATTCATTGCGAGGATCACGTACCCATATGGGTGGCGGGAGACGATCTCGTTGTCCTTCTCCGTGAGGACGAGGTGTCCCCGAGTGTCGAGGATAGGGTTCAGGCGCGATGCGATGTCCTGCTTCATCATGTTCGCCTCGTCCAGATACAGGATTCCCCCCTGTTTACACCAGCAGACAATCTGTCCATCGATCCAGTTCTCCTTGCCGAGGCCTATGTACCTCCCGAAGAGGTCGTAGGTCGAGGTCTGCAGGCCGCAGTTTATCTCCCAGATGGGCAGGCCAGTGATCTCTGCCACGATGTAGACTATGTGGGTCTTTCCGGTTCCGCTGGGCCCGATCAGGGCACACTGCTTAAAGTAGTAAAACGCCCGAACGATCTTCTCCACATAATTGTGGCCCCGGTCGACGTAAGGCGGAGTATTCTGGGGGATAATGCTCTGCAGCGAAGCCGGAAACTCATAGCCGGGGTGTAAATCATATTTCTGTATGTTATACTTGTAATAGAGGGGAGACTTTTGCTCGGACTTCACAATCGAAACGTTCAACCTCGTGTTCTCTAGATTCGCCCTAAGCAAGGTCTGCTTGAGGTAGGCCCTTCGGGACCCCGTCCCCCCCTGAGAGCCAAAGCCCATAGACTTTTTCTTTGACTCTTTACTCACTAAGACCGACACGGAAGGCACCATTAGTTAAACAGTTAAACAACCTGCCCCAAAAATGGAATTGTGTGTAGCATTTTACTACACACACAACGGAGAAAATTATTAATGAAGCCTCACCTATTATAGACCCGGTAATGGAAGGTGTGGATTTTAAAAGCACACCGGCCTAGAAAATCTGGGAACAAAGATCGCAGGTAGGGGAATCGGCCATCTCAACCTCAAAGAGCGCCTCTGAGGTCTCCATAACCTTCGACATCCGAAGCCTGAAGGCCACCAAGTTAGCGGAGGGATCCGCCCCGGTCAAATTTGACGTAAACGTCAAGTTGGAGGAGAAGGAACGGAAAACCGGGAGTTTCGTCACCCAATTTCTGCTGACTGTGAGCACGAAGCCCAGCGTAGTCAAGTTCGAGGTGGAGGGCCTAGCGACCCTGACGGGCAAAACCTCAGCCATAGACCAGATGATGGAGGTAGACCCCAAAACGAACGTGCCCTTCCTCCTCTACAGGATCTACCAGCACGTCTTCGAGTCCATCTACCTCCTGTCCTCCATCATGAAGTCGCCATACCCTCCGCCTGACCTACTCCATCCCTCCAGCAGGGGGGAAGGGGCCGGGGAAGGGTCGAGCAAGTAGAGCTAGCTTAGCCCGTCTTCCGAGCCGTTCAAACCCTCTGCAATTGAACGCTGTGGGTTACTGTCTCCAAATTCACCGTTGGACTTTCAACTTAGCCATTCGTCACCCAATTCAAGACCTGACCTGAAATACACTTTACAGACATAAACTAGAGTTGTCCGAAGGGCGCGCGCTGGAGAGGAGAAGAGCCGAAACCTCTCCTAGCGAAGCGCGTGAGAGATGACCGACGCTACGCGCGCCCTCTTTCGGGAGGGGGGTTCTGTTTGTTTACTGGCCAGCTTTCACGTTGGACTCTTCTATGTACTCTGCTTGGACGGTGTAGACCGTCACGCTGACCGCTGTGCCTATGTCGTTGATGCCGATGCTGTCTGGGTCCCTGATGTACACGACTAGGGTGCCGCCCGAATGCAGAATCAGGTCGGTGGAGGCCCGCTTGAACGTCCTGTTGCTATCCTGAACCTCGAGCTCAACGTAGGCTCCCGTCAGCTTCGTGGCGTTGTCCCAGTAATGGTATTCCAATTCGCCCGTGATCTGTTCGGTGGCTATCCAGTAGTACGTGTTGTTCCAGTCGGACTCGATGCTGCGGACCGCGAGCTTGTCGATGACCACATCCCTTCCGCCGACGTTTTTGATGACCGTGGCGGCCACCGCCTGGGTCCCGTTGGCCCAGACGTGGGTCTTCGTTACTTGAATGCATTCCTCCTGTATCCTGGCTGATGTAATGTTGATGGCGTAGTAGGTGACCACCGTCGCTAGAAGCACTGAAATCACCAAGATGATGAGCGTTGAGATCGCGTTGCTGAGCCCTCTTTTACTCTTTCTAAAGCCCATGCGTTTCACCTCACGTTGCCCAATAAATAAGGGCAATAAATATATGAATTAAGAAGGCCGAAACAATATATCAAATATAGATTCACGCTAAATATCCAAGATGCGTCCACAGATTCGGTTTCCCTTTTTAGTTCAAGTTTCAAGTGATATCCCGGAGAGGGAGGAATGATAAACGTTTCAGACTCTGCAACGACACTGGGCACACAATGATATTATGCTGCTTTCACAACGGTTTCGGTGCCGTAGATTGATTGACCTGTAGAAATCGTCACACCAACTGGTGTGCCTACATCGTAAACCATAATATTTTGCGGGTTCACGATATAAAACAGCATGGTCCAGCCTGACTGGAGAATTAAGTTTTCTGAGGCCACAACGAGAGTATAGTCTGTCCCGTCTAGATTAAGCACGTTTGAACCAGTTTGATTGAAATTTGAAACAAATTCTAAGTCAGCGGAAAGGACTTCCTCTGTTTTGTTATACAAGACATAAGTCGTTGTGCCGTTCCAAGGGCTCTCTTCTCCTTTAATAGCTATTTTGCTTAATACAACGTCCGTGGCACCAGTGTTAGTAACGACGAGACAACCAAGAGAAGAGGTACTGTTCTCATACCACACATAGACTTTTGACAAATACAATTTCTCTTGTTGTACTCGTGCCCTCGTGACGTTGATAGCAAAGTATGATACTACACTGGACAACAGTACAGAAACCACTAGAATAATCAAAGTTGCTACTGGAGTACTCAAAGCCGACCTGTTTCGGAAAATTTTCGTCATTCCAACTCTATCTCCCATGATTTCTTTCAGACCTCTTACTCTAAGCTCGCGTGTTCCACCTCATGCTGTCCAATTGACAGGGCATAAAATATAAGAATTAAGAAGCCCCAAACAATGTGCGAAAAACAGATTGAAACTAAATACTCAAATCGTAAATTACCTGTACAGGTTTACCCTAACGTTTGCCTGACCTCCTCCACTCCACCAGCAGGGGGAAGGGGGAGCAAGTAGCGCCAGCTCAGCCATCTGAGCCGTTCAAACCCTCTGCAACTGGACGCTGCAGATCACTGTCTCCACGTTCACCGTTGCGCCTTCCGGGTTGCTTGAGATAGGAACCGAGACCGCGCCTTGGATTCCGCCTAGGTCCGCCTCAACCGTCAAGCTGCCCACCTGAGACGTGAGGTTATAGCTCCGCAGGACGGATACGACGTCCATGCAGGCGCCCTTCAGGTAGAAGTCTCCTCGAATGGAGAGGTTCTGAGACGAGTTCAGGCTGAGAATGTACACCCGGAGGCTGTTTAGGGGCCTTCCATCATCATCCGATCCGTCGAGGGAGGATGAAGCCAAGGGGCGGTAACATAGGGTGATCTCTTGGAACTTCTCGCCCGGGGCGAGGCGCATCTGGGTCATGGTGGAGGAGCTCAGGTTGAGGATGACCCTCCCGTCTCCCCTCGGGTAGTAAGAGTTGTGCGCCCTTGCGGGGGCCAGTTCCAAGACCACTTCTCCGACAGTGCTGTTGAAAACGGTGTCCGAGATGTCCCCGCCAGTAACCCTTACAACCAGCCTCTTTCCCCCAGGGTCCACGCTGAACCAGCCCCCGAAGCCCTTGAGGAGACTTACCTCGGAGGAGTCGGGGGACCAGGCCACGAAGCCGATGAGGTCATCCACGGAGAACGCGGTCTGTTTCGCGGTCAGGATCTCCAGCTCGCTGCCCTCCGCGTTTATCCTGACCAGTCCGAGATGGTACGTGGCCAGGGTGACTAAGGTGAGGGAAACGAAGAGGGTCATGAACGTGACCGGGACTCCCATTCCCCTACGTGAAAACCGAAGCCTAGTAGCCGCCTTCTCAACCTTCTTGAGGCTCATCTTAATCCTTATCTCCAAAAAATGGAGAGAAAAAGGGGAAGAGGGCTCCCCTTATGGGTTGGGGGTCGCTGACTCGACGTTGCACTCTTCGAGGTACTCGGCTTGGACCGTGTAGACGGTCACACTCACTGTGCTACCGATGTCGTTGACGGTGACGCTGTCTGGGCTCTTGAAGTAGAAGACCATGGTGGCCCCTGAAGCAACCGGTATGTCAGCGGTGGCTTTAGTGAAGGATCTGGTTTTCCCTGTATTGTATTCTATGTTTTCGGTGCTCGTATCTAATGCGGTTGCATTAGTGATCAGCAGATCCGATGTGACCGTTTCATTCGCCTTCCAGTAGTACACGTCGCCCCAGTCGGACTCGCCGCCGCGCACCGAAATCTTGTCGACGAGTATGTCCTTTCCACCCGTGTTGGTGATAGCGAAAGCACCCAGCGAGTAGGAGGAGTTGACCCAGATGTGGACCTTCTGCATGTACACTGCCTCTTCTTCGACTCTGACTGAAGTGACGTTGATGGCGTAGTAGGTGACCACCGTAGCCAGAAGCACTGAAACCACCAGGATGATCAGCGAAGATACGGCTGTGCTGAGCCCGCGCTTACTGTTGAGAAAACTCTTAATTCTTGTCATCCACTATTCCACCTCAGTTACGCTGCCTCGACGTTTGTCTCTTCCATGTACTCGGCTTGGACCGTGTAGACGGTCACACTCACTGTGCTACCGATGTCGTTGACGGTGATGCTGTCCGGAGTCTTGAGATATATGACCAAAGTCCCTCCTGACGCCAATAGAATGTCGCCCCCAGTCGTCGAGGCGTTGGTGAAGGTCTCAGTTTTCCCCGTTGAGTACGTTAAGCTTTGACTAGATCCAGTTAGGCTGTCTTCATCAACCATTAATAGGTCGCCCGTGATTGCTTCATCAGCTCTCCAGTAGTACACGTTGTCCCATGACGACTCGCCGCTACGCACCGCTATCTTGTCGACGACTATGTCCTTTCCACCCGTGTTGGTGATGGCGAAAGCACCCACACAGTCAGTGTCGTTGACCCAGACGTGGACCTTCTGGATGTACACTGCCTCTTCTTCGACTCTGACTGAAGTGACGTTGATGGCGTAGTAGGTGACCACCGTAGCCAGAAGCACTGAAACCACCAGGATGATCAGCGAAGATACGGCTGTGCTGAGCCCCCTCTTAGTTTTTAGAAGGCTCTTCATTTCGGTCATCTCTCGCCGTAGCTTCGGCTTGTGGAGATAAGATAGTTTGTGCGTAGGCAGAAACTACACATTAAATCCAGATTTAAAATACATATTGAGCATCAAGACTACAGCGTGCGATGGATAATGAGAGCTTGAAGATTTTCGGGCGAGATCAGTTATTGCCGAATCGCCGTCGCGGGAGCGCGATCCAGCTTCCATCCTAGCTCTGAGCTGCCGGCCTCTGCTACGTCGTGGGGCGATTTTCCCGTGTTCCAGAGCTCTGAGAAGAGCGTCTTCAGGGTTCTGATGAAGACGTCATAGTTTGTCCAGAGCGCCGAGGGCTTATCCTTCTTGTTTCTCCGGTCATTCTCAGCCGCCTTGCTGTTCTTCTTTACGGAGAAGAGCAGCTGTTTCCCGTCAGATATCATGTAGAAGGTGAGGTCTTCGGGATTTCGACGCAGAAACCTCACGCTCTTCAGCTTCATCCTCTCGGCGATGTAGCGGCTCCTTGGTGAGGAGTCTGTCAAGAGCTGGACGTTAACCCTCGTCGTCGATATCTCCCTAAGCCTATCTGCGAGGTCCGAGTGGTAGAGGCGGAGAATGTCCGCTTCCGGCGCGACCACCAGGAGCTCCCTCTCGGTTTCCCCTAGAATCCTGTTCGACTTGACCTCGATCTGCTCCTCACCCTCCAGTATCTGAAATATCTCCCTCTCCTCCGACTCTTCCTTGGGTTCCGGGAGGGAGGACCACATTTCAATGATTTCCCTCTTCCTGCTCTCGAGCTGCCGAACCCCCTGCTTCTTGGCCTCGATGAGGTTCTTCAGGGTCTTTTCGAAGGGTGTAGCGATGAACTTAAGGGGCTTCTCGAAGACCGACGAGACCAAGCCCTTCTTCTCCAGCTCCCTCAGGATCTTGTAGGTCTCCGTTCGGTGGAGGGAGAGGCCGTCCGAGACATCCCGCGCCTTGCCCATGCCAAACCTGGCGAGGTAGAGGTAGACCCTCACCTCGTTCTTGGAGAGGCCGAACTCGGCGAGGGCGTCAACAATCATCTCGAGGCGTGAAAGGTGCTTCTTGTCCGTCTCGTTGAGCTTCCAGAAACGGGGTCCCTTGCCCAAGAGGATTGCTAGGCTTCCTTGGCTCATATCCAACCTTTCCACGCTGTCGGTATGGAAACAGACGGTCTGAGGTTCACTGGGCACTTACCTCTCCTCCTTATCTAAGAATTTTGTAACCGGAAGGGAAGACGCCGGTACCAGACGACTTATATGATTTCTATCTCAGTCCTCTTAGTGTCGGTGCGGTGAATTGCCATCCACAGCCACAAGTTTTCTCTGCACGTTCATGGGTCTCGTCATGGTCGGAGCCATCCTCACCTGCTCCCTGGGCTACCACGCGATAAGCCTCCGCGCCGCACCCGAAACGGCTCAGCTCAAAAAGACGCTCAGCCACATCGCAGCCAAGGGCAGCGAACTCTTAACGCTGGTGACGACCATGAACTCCACCGTCCACTTCTACCTTCAGCTACCATCCAAGATCGGCGACAAGGCATACTGGGTGCGCATCTGCAACGACTCCCTTCACGCTTGGTTAGAGGGCTCCTTGGGGTCCCCATCCGGCCCAGGGAGATACCGGGTCTTCTTCCCCGGAAGGGTCTCCGCTTCGGGATGTTATATCGGGGGCTATGGAGCCGCAGAGCTGGAGTGCTACATGAACGGTTCGGTTCCCCAGCTCAACCTAGTCTCTTCGGGGGATGACGCCAAGTGAAGCTCAAGCTGAGAAAGCGCGTTGAGGCGCTGGAGGACGGCCTCCAAGTTCCCTCAGAGGAGGCCCTAGCCGACTTCTTGAAGATCACGAGGTGGGAGGTTCCAGAGGGGCATGTGGAGGTGGAGACGTACCCTCTGAAGCCCCCCTTTTCTTGCACACATATCGTTCAGAACGAGGAAACCGCGGAGTACCTCTACGTGGTTGACGAGCTCCCCTTGAGCAGGGAGGAGAGGGAGGCGTACCTCAGGAGCAAGGAAGTCCTAGAGCGCGAGTTGAAGGCCCCCCTGAAGGGAGAGGATTTGGTCCAGACCTTCCGGAAACAGCTGCCGGGCATAATCAACGGGCATAAAGACCTGTTTAAGGGGGTCACCTACATAGGTGCCAAGAAGGTGATGTACTACCTAGAGCAGGACATCGGAGGGCTCGGGAAGATCGACCCTCTGATGTTTGACCCCTACGTGGAGGACATCAGCTGCAGCGGCGTGAACAGGCACATCTTCCTCTGGCACAGGCGCTACGAGAACATAAAGACAAACATATACTTCGAAGAGGAGGATGAGCTGGACGACTTCGTGATGAAGATCGTCCACAAGTCGGGAAGGCATGTCAGTGTCGCCTTTCCCATCGTGGACGCCACGCTGCCGGGTAAGCATCGCCTCGCGGTGTCCTACAAGAGGGAGACTACCCCTTCAGGAACGAGTTTCACCATCAGGAAGTTTCGCAGCGACCCCTTCACCATCATCGACCTAATCCAGACCGAGACGATGAACAAGACACTGGCCGCATATCTATGGATGCTCATAGAGAACAAGGTTCCCCTCATGATCATCGGGGCCACTGGCGCAGGCAAGACGACGGCGCTGAACGCCATCGCCTGCCTGGTCCCATCCAACTATAAGATCATCACCGTTGAGGAGGTCGCCGAGATCAACCTTCCCCACGAGAACTGGGTCTCCACCATCGCCCGCTCCGGCTTCGGAGTAGAGAACAGGGGGGAGATAACCCTCTTCGACCTCATCAAGTCCGCCATCCGGCACCGTCCAGACCTAGTCATCGTGGGCGAGGTTCGGGGAGATGAGGCCTACGTCCTCTTCCAAGCCCTCGCCACCGGCCACGGCGGCCTTTGCACCATGCACGCCGAGGACATCGGAATGGCGGTCAAGAGGCTGACCCAGCCGCCTATGAACATCTCCCCTTCGATCATCCCGCTGATGAACTGCGCGCTCTTGGTGAAGCACGTTCGGGCCCCCGTTTTCTTGGAGTCCGGAAGAAGGCTCTCAAGCCGAAAGATCATCCAAGTCTCCGAGATAGAGGATGCCAACTCGTTTCACGAGGTCTTCAGCTGGGACGCGCCCTCTGACAAGTTCAAGGCGAACCTAGAGGACAGCTTCCTGCTCACGAAGATGGCGGGGAGCCTCAGTCTGTCCGTCGAAGACATCCTAGAGGAGCTGGAGCGCCGCGAGGCTGTTCTGCAGTGGATGGCGGAACGGAACATAAGGGACTACCACAGCGTGAACAGTCTCCTAAGCAAGTACTACTACGACCCGCGATCGGTCTATGAGGAGATATCGGAGGAATAGGCCAATGAAAGCCCTGAGGCTCGTCCCAAGGCTGGTCGGTGGAGGAAAGGGAAAGGCCGAGAGGATTGACCGCGAGTTCCCCTACGCCGCCATGATGATCACTATGATGGCCTCCAGCGGAGTCTCACCCTACGAGAGCTTCAAGAAGCTGCGCGCCGTTGACCTTCTCCCGGCCGTTCAGGAGGAGGCGGAGGACGTGACCCGACAGGTCGAGGTGATGGGGTACGATCCCCTCACTGTCATGTCCAGAAAGGCCGAAACTGCCAGGTCCAAGCTCTACCGTGAATTCCTAGCTGGCTACGTCACGGCGGTTAGAGGTGGGAGCAGCATCTTAAACTTCCTGAAGAGCAAGCTGCGCTCCATGTTTGAGGTGAGGAGCGCCGTCGCCAAGCAGTCCATTGAGCGGCTGGGGACGCTGGTGGAAGCCTACATGATCATGCTAGTTGTGGTCCTCTGCGTCTACATCCTGGCCGCGGTGATGTCTTCGGCGACGCTTTCCATGGCCCTCGGGACGGCTGTGAACACCTACCCCTTTGCGAACCTGATGATGTTCCTCGTGGTCCCCATGGTCTCCGTGGTCTTCATGATGATCGCCGACGCCCAGCAGAAGAGCAATCTGATATCCGTTAGGCGGCCCTACGAAGCAGCCCTCCTGTCAACCTGCGTCGTGGCGGGCGTCCTAGCGGCTATGCTCCTCCTGCCCCCGCTTCAACCCATGGTTGGACTCCTGGGGCTGCCAAACCTGGTATCGATCGGCCTAGTGGCCGTCTGCATTCCACCGTCCCTATTTTACCTCAGAATCGCCCGGATCAACTTCGCGGCCGAAGAGGCGATGCCGAGCTTCATCCGAGACATGACTGAGACGAGGAAGACCGGGCTCTCGCCGGAGAAGAGCATCCTGCACGCCTCGATGCGGAAGGGGTACGGGAGGTTCTCGAAGGTTGTATCGCTGATCAGGAGCCAGATTGAGTGGGGGGTTTCCCTGAAGAGGATCTTTGGGTATCTCAAGGAGCAGCTTCAGAGCTGGCCCGTGCTCGTCAATTTTCTGATGCTGATAGAGGCCATAGAGGTGGGGGGCTCGGTGGACGCCCTGGACGTTCTGGCGGAATACAGCGAAAAGACTCGGGACGTTGAGAAGGAGAAGCGTAATATGATTAAGCCGTACATCGTTCTGCCGTTCGTGTGGAGCGTCCTTATCGCCCTGGTCACCACCACCTTGGTCCTTGTGCTCAACCAGGCCTCCCTCATCTTCTCCCTTGAGATGCCGGCCATGATAACCGCGGAGCAGGCGAGCCTCTTCTCAGTCGGGATCATCCTCCAGTGCTGGATCTCCGGCCTCTTCATAGGCAAGGTCAGCGAGGGCACCCTGGCCGCAGGCTTCAAGTACTCGGCGATGCTCACCGTTACGGCATGCCTCTCCCTCTTGGCCTCTCAGAGGCTCGTCTCAGGCTTCATGGGGGGTCTCTCGTTCTAGATGCCCGCCTCTTCCCTTGACACCCTCGTAAGCTGCTCCGTCATGACCATCCTAGTTCTCTCAGCCATGCTTCTCCTCTCTAAGAACGTGAACGCCAGCATAACCGATTCTTGGTATGAAAACGAGCAGTGTCGGAAGCTCGCTGAAAACCTGCTCCTGAGTAGCGGGGCCCCCTCAAACTGGGGCAGAATGTCCTGGGTGATCCCGAGCATCTTCGGTCTGGCGTCAGAGGGGCCCACCTACACCTACCAGCTGGACGTCGACAAGGTTTCACGCCTGAACAACCGGAACTCCTTCTTCGTAACGTATCCCCAGCTTCTGGAATCCTGGGGCGTTCATGGTGTCGGTGTCAGGATCGAGATGGGGCCGCTGTTTGATCTCAGTCTGAACCTAAGCTCGGTTCTCAGCGGGGAGGACGAGACCACCTACCACTTCGATGTCCTTACGGAGAGGTCGGGGCTACCGGTCTCCACCCTGCTCAGCTACTACGTGGTGACCAGAAACTACCTTCAGACCTGCAACTCTTCCACCACCCCGACGGGAAACGGGACGCTGGAAGTCAGCATTCCAAACTCCACGAACGGCACCGCTCTTCTCGTAGCCTTCGCAAGGACAAAGCCCAGGATGGTCGCCTTCAACGTCTACCCCTTCGGCCACAACTCGCCTGATCCCGAGCCCCAGGGGACTTTCCTAAGTCTCAGCCCGCTGAACTACAGCCTCTACGCGTCCTTCCTGTACGACGAGGAAGAGATTTCGGTGGCGCGGGTCTTCACCTATGATCACTGCTTCAACCTGACCATGGTCACGGAGGGGCCTCCGACCTCAGAGTACCGCATACCCCGCCTCTTAGGACCTAGCCCGATGATTCTGGTGGCGACAGGGTTGAATGGCTCTTCTTTCTTTGGGGAGTGGACGTCGTACCCGCAGGTGCCTCTGGAGATGGGAGCTGATTTGGAGCAGTCAGACGTGGGGCTGAGGGTCGTCTCCTTGAGCTACGTGGTGACCGTCAACTCCGTTCTCTATAGATTTAACTTGAAGTTCGGGGGGACCTCCATAAACCATGCTTGGCAGTAGCGGTCAAATCCGAATTCTAGACGCCTTGCTGGCAACCACCCTCGTCTTCTCAGCGCTGACCTTCGCCTCTCTCCTCCACCCCGCGGTTACCCTGAGCAAGCAGGAGGGGCTGGAGGTCCTGGGGAGGAACGCCCTGATCGAACTCGACGAAAATGGCACTTTGGGCTTCTTGATCGATCGGAGGAATTGGACATCTATCAGGGAGTCCCTCAAGATCCTGTTGCCAACAGGCGTCTCCTTCAACCTCACGGTCTTTGACGAGGCGGAGCAACCGATCAACAACTCAACCATCTCCAACGGGGGCCTCATAGACCGAAAGGTGATGTCCGTCCAGTACCTCTGTGCCAGCCAGGGCCCTGACTCCAATTTGTACCTGCTCCGACTGCAGTTGGCGTGGGCTTGGTGACCGGGATGGGTAGGGTAACCAGTTCGGGGCAGATCTTTGTGGTGTCCGGCATGCTTATTGCCTTGATCATACTCTCCACGGGGCTCTACGTCTACGAGCTGGAGGTAAGTACAATGGAGCCGAGTCCATGCTCTGCCGTTGACCTCGTTCTCATGGTTGAGTTGGGCACACGGCACGTCGTGATCGGGTCGCTTGCAAACGTTTCTCGGGGAGGGCTGAACGAGACTTTAGTGGAGAACCTCGAGAAGTGGGGAGACCTCATCGGAGAGTACGGCTACCCGCTGGGGAGGTGCGTCCAGACTTTTTTGGCGGCGGAGACCCCTCCCTACACGTCCGGCATATGGCTCTCGTGGGGTTCCAACGGGGCTGGTTTCTCAGTGGCCTCCTCCAACTTCACCCTCCGATGGTCCGATCAAGAAACAGACCTGGAGCTGAACTACACGGTAAGCGTGAACACCACCCTCCTGATCGAGGGCACGTACAGGAAGACTGGCGGCGATGGGAAGGATGTCAACATCACTGTTCACACGTTCAACGAGGAGAAGCCTACTCTCCTAGAGAGCATTTCACTCTACTACATGGCTTCAGGCGAGTGGCTGGCTACGGGGCCCTCCAACAACCAGACCGTGACCGACTATGGCAACGGTACGTACCTGATCTCCTTCTCCGCCGACATTCCCGATGGAACAGTTAAGGTATCAGCCCACGTTTACGACCAGAGAGGAGTATACGTCCGGGCCAACACCACGTGCACGGAGCTTCCTTGAGAGCGTCTCACCCTTCAAGGGCCTTGATGGCGCCCTCTGAAACCTCACTCCGGTTTTCTAGGGACAACCCCGCCCGCCCCGTTTACTCGTTCACTCCAAACTGTGGCTACGCGACTTTGTACATCAGAACACGGTCCTCGCCCTGCTTCAGGGACAAGACAAACCCCGTATCCTTCGTCACGCCGAGGATCTGGGCCACCTCCATAGGTATCCGCAGGTAGAGGCTCTTCCGGAGGCGAATGGGCCTCATCCTTATTCCACCCACATCTAATCCCACCGTGAATGCTCACTCCGCCCAACCTGAGGCTCTCATGGAGGGCATTTAAGGTTTTTTCTGTAAAATTTTTCATGCACATTGAGTGTGGCGGTCTAAGCTCCTTTACATCTGAGGCTGGGCGTCCTGAACTCGTAGATCCACGCAAAGGTTGCCGTCAAGTATATGGCGCAACCTGCCAGTTGGCGTAACTCATGGGGGATAGGCCAGAACCAGCTTGCGGCGCCATTAAAGTGAACGCCGGCTATGAACCACGAGAAGGCCATGTCCACCACGGGCTCCACCTTGCTCAGGATCCTCAAGGGTAGGTTGCGCGAGAGAACTGAGTCGAGGCACAGGGTTAGGTATACCGGTAGGTTTATCAAGGAGACGAATAGGGTTAGGCCGAGGGGAATACCGTAGAGTTCCATACACTTCCTCGCGAGGGGGTTGCCCTCCATGATGGGTGTTTTACAGAGCGCCAAGGTGACCAAGTAGTCAAACAGTATGAAGCTGAACAGTAGGCAGGCTCTCTTCATCCATCTGCCCCTCGGGACCAGAAACTTCCGCCAGCCGAAATCAAGCCCCATGCTCCATCTTTCTGTTGACCAGCCGTTTTAAAAAGGTATGAAACTCTCTTCTCGAAAACTTTTATGGAGAGAAACAACATCTTGGAATAGAACGCGTGCGCATTTCTTAAAAACTCGGTGGCTTGTCCCCACGGTTGTCCCACAATTTGCCAAAGTTGGCAAATGTAATAGGACAATTAGCGCACGCCTTATCCTACAGCTCATTCAACACTTTCCCTTGGACGGCTAGCGTAGGGTTTGTATGCTCTTGCACATAACCGAGAACTCCGGCTGAACTATACTCGGTCACAAAAGTCATGACGAAAAGCTTAACCTAGCAAAAACGGGAAGGTGGCTTAGCGGTCATTGCAGGCAGTAGTAGCGTATCATGGCTTTGATTATCATGTCCGGGTCTATCTTCTTCTTATCGGTGTCCCACCCTAGGAACTTGGCGAAGTCGGTGGCCGTTATGATCCCCACGAGCCTGCCCGTCTCCAACACGGGGAGCCTCCGGACCTTGTGCTCAACCATGGTCTTGGCCGCCTCATAGATGGAGGCCTCCGGACTGATGGTCACCAGAGGCGTTGACATGAAGCTGGATACGCGAACCCCGGCCGGGCTCAGGTTCTCCTTGATGATTCTTCTCACGAAATCCCTCTCTGTGAGTATCCCCACGGGCTTTCTGTCCTGGTTCACCACAACAAGGCAGCCCCTCCCTTTCTCCGTCATAACTGTTGCGGCGTCCAGAGCCGTCCTAGTGGGCTCGATGGTGGTGACGACCTCCGTCATGAACTGCCGAACAGGATTCATCACCATCATACAGTACCACTACCTAAACACACGCTCACAGGGTCTAAAAAGATTTGTGAATCCCAAGTCGGGTTCAGCTCTCGGCCGGCTGAATGGGGCCGGGTCTCTGGGCTTGTTAGCTTTGGTGTCTTACCTTACGCCTTTTTGGTCGGAAGTTGAGGAAGGCATCCTTCTCCTCGCGGTCGTTGGAGTTTCACGTCGTAGTCTCGAATGTTTATGGTCACGTTGAGCCGTCGGTTGCTCCAGAGTAGTACTGCGAGCGCAGATGATGACGGGCGGAGCGGGGAGGCATCTTCGACCAAGTACTGCAACACCGATGCCAGATTGGAACGTTAAGGTTGCCGTTGTCGACGGCCAACTTTCTTTTCGGGCCAGAGGCGCTCTACAGGTCCGCCCTCAGAAGCCGCAATATTCGTCATCTTCTCACCAGACAGCCAACTAGAAACGCTTATCCGAAAACGGGAAAATTGCCTCTGGAATTTCCTAAGGACAGTGAATTCTTCCCTTTTTCGTTAGAAAAGATATTTATGTAATTTTGCCCTATGCGGTTTCGGAGGCAGAGAGATTGGCCACGGATAAGGGAAACGTTGAGGTGAGCCCCGAGCTGTTGGGGAGGCTCCTCAAGAGCCTCTATGAGCAGAAAAGGGCACGGCTGGGCCACGGTCCCCTCAAGATAGCTTAAAGGAAGACACCCACCGTCTTCGTCTTTTCCTCCCCAAAAAGCAGGAGCACTGACCACCGAAGAGAGAAGAGAGCCAGGAAGACTTTCTTCAAATCTAGTTGACTGATCATTCTAACTTCTCCATATTCACACGTTAATATGTAATTGTGCGGGTTGAGTTCGACGTTATGTAGTTCCTGTAGGTGCTTCCCTGTTTGTCAATGAGCCAAAACTCCTGTCCGTACTCATCAGCGTCACAAGCAGCCGTGGCCGTGGAGTTGTTGGAGAATTTGAAGACGCCCGATGGTCCAGAGAATAGCATGACATACTCCACAATGACGTAGTCTTGGTACTCCAAGTTCTTTCCGTAGGTAGTGAGTTTGAAGTCGGTGACGTTGTACTTCACGTAGCCCATAGAATCGTCGTCGTAGGTGGCCGCATCGTCCTCTGGGTTCCAGTCGTTGTCGTAGAAGGAGAGAATTCCCTGGGACGTGGAGTTCGCCGTTATCTCATAGGTGCCCGTGGCGTTTTTCACGTATATTTTCCTTATGTCCCACCATTTGTAGTACCACCCGTTGGCCGAGGTGGCATTGGCTCGAGCTGAGAACCCTATCTGGGCTAACCACGGGTGGACTAACACGGCGTCAATCTGCCAAGAGTTCTGCACCATGTCTTCTACCTCTGTGCCCCCCTTAAACCTGATCGTAATAGTCGAGCTTAATGGTATGGATACATTGTTCCAACACTTCACTCCAAGGCCGGGGATGAGGTTACTCCAGGTTAAGCCGGTCCAGTAGTCCACTCTCAGATTCTCGCCCCCCAGCGAGCCCGCGTAGATGCACAACTCCCCGCTTTTCTTGTAGTAATCAACGTCCGTGAACTGGACCTCTAGGTCGAGCTGGTACCCGAGGAAGGTCCAGACATGCAGCAACACGGCGTCGATCTGCCAACTGTTCTGCACCGTGTCGCCAGTCAAATCGTACCCGCCCTTGAACCTGATGGTGAAGGTGGAGCCGGTTAGATAGGATGATACGGAGATGTTGTTCCAGTTGTTGGCCGTCAAGTCCGTGAAGACGGTAACCCATCCACCTCCGAACCGGCATTCTACCAAGATGTCCTCGGAGCTCAGGTTCCCTGTGTAAATGCACAGTTTCTCGTTCACCTCATCATAGTCGGCATCGGTGAATTGGACCTCTAGGTCGAGCTGGTATCCTCCCTCGGTCCAAACGTGTAAAAGGGCGGCGTCAACCTGCCAACTGTCTTGAATGGTGTCGTATGCTTCTGTTCCGCCCGTGAAACGGATGGTGAAGGTGGGGCTGTTTAGGTAGGATGACACAGATACGTTGTTCCAGTTGTTGGCCGTCAGGTCTTGGAAGAGAGTGTGCCACCCAGCCCCAGTCCGGCACTCCACCAAGACATTCTCGGAGCCGAGTGAACCGGCGTAGATACAGAGCACCTCGTTCTCCTGTGTGTAGTTAACATTGGTCCACTGCACCTCTAGGTCGAGCTCATAGTTGGGACCCTCGGTCCAAACGTGGAGGAGCGCCGCGTCGATCTGCCAACTGTCTTGAGCGGTATCACTTAGCTCTATTCCGCCCCTGAAACGGATGGTGAAGGTGGAGCTGTTTAGGTAGGATGACACAGAGACGTTGTTCCAGCCCGGGTTTAGGTCGGTTAGGAGGTTGACCCACGCCGAACTCTTCCGGACATCCACTCGGAGATTCTCGGTGCCCAGCGAGCCCGCGTAGATGCAGAGTTCCTCGTCCACTTCGTCATAGTCGACGCTGGTCCACTGCACCTCTAGGTCGAGCTCATAGTTGGGACCCTCGGTCCAAACGTGGAGGAGCGCCGCGTCGATCTGCCAACTGTCTTGCGCCGTGTCGCCTGTTTCTGTGCCCGCTTTAAACCTGATCGTGAAAGTTGGGCCGCTCAGTGACACGGTGATGTTGTTCCAGTTGTTGGCCGTCAGGTCTGTGAAGAGGGTAACCCATAGGTTTTCCGCCCGGTAATCGACCTGGATATTCTCTGAGCCAAGGTCACCGGTGTGAATGCACAGTTCCTCCTTCACCTCATCATAGTCGACGCTGGTCCACTGCACCTCCAAGTCAAGCTCATAGTTGGGGTCTGGAAGAGTCCAGACATGGAGGAGGACGGCATCGATCTGCCAGGTTTCCTGGGTTCCGTCGCCCGTCTCGGTTCCGCCCCTAAAACGAATGGTGAAGTTAGAGTTGGTCAGGTAGGCTGTCACAGAGACGTTGTTCCAGCCCTGATAGAGGTCGGTGAGCAGGCTGATCCACGCCGAACCGTTCCAGACATCGACTTTGAGGTCCTCGGACCCCATGGTTCCGCCATAGATGCAGAGCACCTCGTTCTCCTGCGTGCAGTTGACGTTGATCCACTGCACCTCTAGGTCCAACTCATAATTGGGTACCGTCCACGCGTCGAACTCAAAGAAAGCAAACTTCAACTGCCCGCCTGGTTGCGTGCAACTCATGTTATCGAGTTTGACGTACCTCCCCCGTCTGTTGAACGATGGGCTTATGCTCCAACCCCCCTTGGGGACATCCCAGTCCGTCACCACCCTCTCCGACTCTTCGAAGGTGGTGTCCTCGCTGACGTAAACGTTGATGTCCTCCACCGTGTATTGTGTTGGTTCCACGCCACTGTAGATTCTCAACTTTGTGATGATCATGTTTTTATCCATGTCGTACACGACCCAGTGTCGTTCACTCACTAGGTGACGCCAATCAGAGGCTGTGTTATCGTCTATGGTCTTCGTAGCAGGATAACCGGCTTCTTCGCCACATTTGCTATAGACAGAGGTTGGGTTTGTCCAGGTTCCTGTTCCGTTTCCTGTATTCTCCTCTGTCAGGGTATCGTAGATGGAGTCAGGCCCATACTGCTCGGCCGTGAAGTTACCGTGACTACCCCTATCAGGCGAAGCGTCGACATCGCTGCCATTGTTATCAACATAATCCTCCATGTCGGCCCCATAGACGCCTGTATACTTCTCGGTCAGGGTGTCGTAGATGGCGTCAGGGCCATACTGCTCAGCAGTGAAATTGCCGTGAAAACCCTTATCAGGCGAAGAATCAACATCGCTCGAGTT
>Ga0315306_10000067_pt1 | contig 47287 bp, 56 predicted proteins | sample TDP1_MG_FD_203803 | JGI IMG/M metagenome (GOLD analysis project Ga0315306, IMG submission 203803) | Freshwater sediment microbial communities from Lake Towuti, South Sulawesi, Indonesia - TDP1 | ecosystem: Environmental > Aquatic > Freshwater > Lake > Sediment | place: Indonesia: South Sulawesi... | reverse complement strand
GAGTTTGGTGTTTTTGTTTTCTCATAACTAATAAGTTTTATGTACAAAATATTCTTAATTCCAATGAAAAGATTGTGTTCCCTCATGCAACAAGCTTCCTATAAATTCACAATTTTGAGCGACTTAACCGACCTCTCGACCATTTCCTCCATGTCCAGCGCCTCCTCTGCCTCAGCCACTTCATGAAGCTTCGCCATGGTCACAGGCTTTCTCGGAAATGCTGTGCATCCCTTAGCCTTCTGGATTGAAACCTCGTAGGTTCCTATTTTACGCGCTATCTGTTCTGTCTCGGCCTTGTCAAACCCCAAAAGCGGCCTGTGTATCGGATACTTAATTACAGCTGAGTTCAGCACCCTCAGATTTCGCAGGGTCTGGCTCGCCTGCTCTCCAATGGCTTCTCCAGTGACTATTCCCTCCGCCCTTACCATGTCGGCTATCTTCTCAGCAATCCGATACATCATGCGCTTGCAGAGGATGCACGTTAAACGCTCAAACCGCCTTTTCTCCTTAAACTCTGCAAGGTTTGGACCGTGTGGCACTATGTACACGCGCCTTGGAAAACCGATTGCCCAGTCAGACAACGCCCGAGCCACGTTCATCGCCTTTCTGGTCGTGCTCTCGTCTGTAAATGGTGCGTTGTCAAGGTATAGGGGCACAAGTGGGCAGCCTCTCTTCATCACCAGCCAGCAAGCCACCGAAGAGTCCACCCCTCCGCTTAACAGGCCCACTGCTTTGGGTTGGGTGCCTAGTGGAAAGCCGCCAGCTCCCTTCATCACCGTCGAGTACACGAAGGCTTGATCATCTCTTACCTCTACCCCTAACGTCGCATCTGGACTCTTCAAGTTCACCGTCAAACGCCGCTCTGGGAAAGCATTTAACACCTGACGCCCCACCTCTCTGCAGACCTCTGTGCTCGTGTAGGGGTGATGTCCCACCCTTCTACATCTGACCGCGAAGCTGTTCCCCTCGTGAAGTGTCAAACCCGCTAGAAACACGCTTCTGTTGACTATGTCTTCAAGCTTGGAGGTGGTTTCTAGGGCGGGGGAAAGAGACGAGACGCCGAATACCCTAGCCAGCTTAGTGGAAGATTCCCATGCTAGCGAGGTCTTCAAAAGGAGTCTTCCCTGCTTTCGAATGATCCTGTCGTAGGGAATCCCGTAACGCTTTAACGCGCTCTTAATGTTTTCCAGCAGGCGGCGCTCATAAGCCCTCCTCGTCCAAGCCCGCTTGATCCACAACTCCCCACCGTACCGAACGATAACGGAGTCAAAATCTGCAGGCTCAAGTTTTTTACAGTTGGTTTGGGCGGGTTGCATGAGAATCCCTGATAGAAGTGGTTAAACCATGTTTATGTGTTGAGTCACAAAAAGGCTGTGCTACCCTTGGACTTCCAGACATAAGTCGCAGGCTTCGGGAACCGAGATAAAGTCTTTGTGCCAGTCGCACACCAAGTCCTTGGTTCTCAGAATTCTGCACAATTCGCAAAATTTCAGCATTGCATCAAAGGGCGAAAACTTTTCGGTGGCGATACCGAGGGCGACTTTGTCGGCGATGGACTGAACCGAGGGCATGGCTTCAAGCTGTTTCATCCTTTTGTCTCCACGCTTTGAATAGAGGTAGTGGCTGATGGCGGCTTGTGTCGTTCCAAGCTTTTCAGCTGCGGCTACTTGGGAAAAGTGATACTTCTCGATGAGGGTTTTCGCTACCAGAGAGCGAAATGCAGGTAACACAAGCTTCACAACGAGTTCGCACGGGGGTCTCATCTGCATTCACACGTTTCTATAACAATGTTATACCAGCTTATAAACTGCTCCCTTTTTATACAGCAACATAGAAAAATATTGGAAAGGAAAAGGGCGCGTTCAATGGAAAACTTTATAACAGTGTTATAGCGCTTATTTGAGTTGCCGGGGTGGCCGAGTGGCTTAGGCAAGCGGCTGCAGACCGCTGTACGGGGGTTCAAATCCCTCCCCCGGCTCCAAAAATTAGGAGATAAGAACTAACTCATCACGGGCTTAATTAATAATAAACATGGTCACCAATGTTAGGAGAATGAGGTGTTATGACCGAAAAGGCGGTAGAAGAAACCTTTGCGGCGTTGTTTGCCTTAATCGACTTGAGGCAGATCTTTAGAGAAACCAAACCGACGTATCAGTTTAACAGCGAACAAAAGAGACAGATCAGAGAGATCGTTGAAAGAGTGCGACAGAGTTTGGACATCATCGAAAAGGAGCTAATAAAATGAAAAATATCGCCGACGACATTGAAGTTAGGGCAAGAGAGGAACTGTTCATAAACATCCACCCAATCCAGCCTGGAGGCAGACTTACTCCCGAAGCCATGAAAGCCATAATTGCCTACGGAGACGGCTACTCAACCTGCGACTGGTGCATAAAGCCATTCAGACTTGATAAGATCCGTAGGCCGCCCATAAACGAGTTCCACGCTGAACTGGCAAAATTTCTGGGAATGGATCAGGCGAGGGTTGTTCCGGGTGCGAGGAGGGGTTTCCAAGCCGTGGCTAACTCGCTGGTGGAGAAGGGAGACTCCGTGATTGTCTCCTCATTAGCGCACTACACAGAGTTCTTGGCTGTGGAAGTTGCTGGAGGTGTGGTCAAGGAGGTTCCCTTAAACGAAGACAATGTTGTCACCGCAGAGAACACAGCTCAAAAGATAGAAGAAGTGAAAAAGGAAACGGGAGCCCTTCCAAAGCTAATCATGATAGACCACTTCGACTACATGCTGGGAAACGAACACGACGTTTACGGAATCGCGAAAGTGGCAAAGGACTACGACATTCCCTTCCTATACAACGGCGCCTACAGCATAGGGGTGATGCCAGTAAACGGAAAGGAAATAGGAGCAGACTTCCTCGTGGGCTCGGGACACAAGAGTTTTGCCTCCCCAGCTCCCTCTGGAATCTTGGCAACCACCGAAGAGTGGATGGACAAGGTGTTCAGAACAACTCAGATGGTCGGCGACTTAACAAAACGAAGATTCGGGATCAAAGAGGTGGAAATGATGGGCTGCACCCTAATGGGAGCTAACATGATTGCGATGATGGCGAGCTTTCCCGCTGTGCGAGAACGAGTTAAACACTGGGACGAAGAGGTCAAAAAAATCAACTATTTCGCCGAGGAATTCCTGAAGATAGAGGGAAACAAGATTCTGAGCGAAATGCCGAGGAAACACACCCTAACCAAGGTGGACACAACCGGGAGCTTTGACAAGATTGCGCGGACCCACAAGAGGAGAGGGTTCTTTTTCAGTGACGAGTTAAAGGAGAAACGCATAGTTGGAGAGTTTGCGGGAGCCACTAGGGCTTGGAAGCTGAACACCTACGGGCTCACGTGGGATCAGATAAAATATCTAACTCAGGCGCTTCAAGACAGCGCAAAGAAATACGGAATAAAAGTAGCATAAATTAGGGTCGGATGGTTCTTGATGATTCTGCCAACGGATGGCCCTTTGATGTCAGAGAAAAGACTTTTTCCCAACCGAAGGGCGCTTTATCTGCCGGATATCCTAAGGACACAAGCTTTTCATGAAATTCTTCCATGATTTTTGTAGCAGTTTGAGGGTCGCTCACTTGGTCAGACAAATGGACAAACGGGAACAAAACCAGATTTTTCACCCCGAGTTGCTCAGCCTTCTTGATGGTTTCCCTCACACCTTTTTCAATCACTCCGCTCGGATTCTTCGCGTCGCACTTCTCTGCGGTCACAAAGATGACTAGCGCGTTTTTGAAGGCGCAACTTTTGCACCCTTCCTTTATTTTCTCGGCTATTTTGGTTGGCTGGGTTGTGAGATAGGAAAAGTAGTCACAGTGGATGAACAGCATCTTCATGTGTACTCCCCTGATTATTTTGGGGTTCATAGAGTAAAATGTTATAACAGTGTTATAAAATTTACTGAAAGCTCACAAGGCAGGTTGATGTCTAATCTCTGTGGGATAAGTCAACAGGTAGTTCATAACCTCATCGTAAAGTTGTAGTGCCTCTTTCCTATCTTTGACACCTTTAACCAACATGTTCCCAGTTTTCATAAGACTTAAGGATATGCCGTCTGAGTAGTCCAGAGTTACCCCGTAGCGAGCCCGTATCTTTATTCTAAACCTTGCGCCGAGGACGTCAGCTGCCTTGATCATGTCCAAAAGCACAGGATCCTTCGAGGAGATCATAAACGAATTTTTGCCGCAGAGCTCTGCAACCCTCAACCCATCGACGGTTCCCATTGCCGATTTACCACAAGCTGCGCAGTTGGACGCTCGGGCGGTTGAGAAAATCTCAAAACTTGTTGAGTTGAGGTCGCAGAAGAAGAGTTTGTTTGCTAAGGACGGCTTTTTTCCCAAGATTAAGCTGATGGCTTCCCGTACCTGTACGCTCGCAACTATCCCAAGAACCGGGGGTAGAACTCCCACGATTTCACAAGTTGGTAGGTATTCATCGCTCATGTTTCCTATCACGCATTCGAGGCACGCAGTTTCTTCTGGGATTATCGTGTTTACGGTGCCGTAAGTCTCAATTGCTCCTCCGAAGACGTAAGGAACCTTAAGTTTAAGACAAGCCCTGTTTATGGCATATCGCGGTCCAAATTGGTCTAGGCCGTCTACGACAATGTCCACTCCTTCCACAACGCTTTCAGCTGTGTTGGAATTAACGGTTGATGTCAGTGGGTCTGTTTCTACGTTTGGATTCAACGATTTCAACTTCTTTTCGGCAACCTCAACCTTTGGATAACCTATGGAAGAAACATCGTAGATGGGTTGTCTGTGGAGGTTTGTGAGGTCTACTACATCTTGGTCAACTAGGCGAATATAGCCCACACCCATTGCTGCTAGTTGAAGCGATGAAATACATCCCAACCCGCCAACGCCGGCGATGCAAACACGTGCGTTTTTAAGCCTCCTCTGACCTTCTGTCCCTATCGCTTTCAGAACTATTTGCCGCGAGTATCGTTCTAATTCTTCACTTGAGAACGACATCGGTTGCTAGCCTCCACTCACCGTAGGAAGAATTAAGATTTCGTCACCATCGTTCAACGGGGTATCTAGCTGTTTTAGAAAGCGCACATTCTTGCCGTTCACGTAAAAATTCAGGAGCCTTTTAAGCTTTCCAGACGGGTCAAAAATCCTTTTCCTGAACGCGTCACCATATTTGACCACAAGTTTATCCACAACTTCGCGCAGTGTGGAGGCGGATACCTCAACCTCTTTTTCATGTGCTGTTACGCTCGCTATCACAGATGGGAAAACCACCTTCACCTTCGCCAGTTTATATCCCTCCCAAAGTTGCCAAGGTTGTAAGTGATTCCAGCTTAGGCTCGATCTCAATAGGCTTAGAGACGTGCCCGAGCAGGGTTTCGGTTGTTTTGAGCCCGTTTCCCGTCACATAGCACACGATTTTTTCGTCGATTGAAACCTCTCCAGACTCAGTGAGTTTCTTCAAGACAGCTATTGTGACTCCTCCCGCGGGCTCTGTAAAGATTCCTTCGGTTTTTGCAAGCAACTTAATGGCCTCAATGGTCTCCTGATCGGTCACGGACTCTGCCACTCCTCCAGACTCTCTTATCCTCCTCACTGCGTAAGTCCCATCTCCGGGTTCACCTACAGCTAGACTTTTCGCTATCGTGGTCGGTTTCTCAACTGGGAATACTTCGTCAGTATTTGATTTGAAAGCGGTTACCACAGGAGAACAGCCCTCTGGTTGAGCACCTGTCACTCTAATCTTCGAGTTTTCAATGAGGCCCAGTTTCTTGAACTCGTCGAAACCCTTACAGATAGCACACAGGAGTGCTCCACTTGCCACCGGCACTATCACATGATCTGGAGGACTCCAACCTAGTTGTTCACACGTTTCGAAGGCGAGGGTTTTTGACCCTTCAACGTAGTAGGGGCGGACGTTGATGTTCAAAAACGCCCAGTCATAGACTTCAGCGACTTGAGCCGCAAGTCTGTTGGCGTCGTCGTAGGTCCCTTTCACGGTGATTATGTTCGCTCCATAAGCTGTCGCTTGCACAACTTTGTTTAACTCGATGCCGACTGGAATGAAGATGTAACAAGGCAGTCCAGCTTTAGCAGCGTGCGCAGCTGTGGCCGCAGCTAGGTTGCCTGTGGAAACACACCCAACGGCCTTTGAACCGAACTCTAAGGCCTTGGAGACTGCAACCGTTGCTGGTCTGTCTTTGAACGAATAGGTTGGGTTAACTGTGTCGTCTTTCACATAAACTTCTCTCAATCCTAGTGCTTTTCCAAGTCTGTTGGCTCTGTGCAGAATGGTGTATCCAGCGCCTAGGTCCACAATGTTTGATGGGTTGATTATCGGTAGGAGTTCTAGATATCGCCAAACCGTTCTCGGTCTGTCTCGGAGCGCTCGTTTATCAATGCTTGTAGAATCATAGTTGTAAATAACGTCTAACGGTCCGAAGCAGTCTTCACAGACGTAAATCTTTCCTGGGGCATATTCTCTGCCACACTCTCTGCACTTAAGTGCTTTAATGTGTTCTAGCTTTGACACCTCCTATAACAGCTTCAAATACATAAGATTCCAAAATTAATATTTTTCTGAAAGTTTTATTCTAAAAAGAATATAATTTCTGAGGTAAACAAAAAGGTCGCTTGAACAAACAGTGTCTTCATAATCTCAACTGTGGGTTTTCACTTCAGTTTTCCGAGGAAACTTGCACACGATTTGCAAAGTCCATGGTGAAAGTGACAACACGCGCAAATGGGGCGTCCGCACCTTCTACAAAAGCTACTCGCCACCCTCTCGCCGCATACACTGCAGACTTTCAATGAGTTCCCGCCGATCTTGAGAGCCTTCAAAAGCTTTAACTAATATCTATCGGTATGACCTTGCGTGCTTTCTCACCGAGAATTTTTGTAGCAACCAGTTGGGCCACTTTAGCTCCGCTCAAAAGCATCCCTCCAAATATAGGGCCCATTCTTGGCGTCTGATGCAGCGCTGCGACAGCCATCCCAGCGACGTACAGCCCCGGACAAACCGCCCCAGTATTTTTAACAGTTAGCTTCTCGGCTTGAGAAGACCACATTGACTTTTCTCCGGGAACGACGAGGTTAAACTCGGGAATCTTTCTAGAAGCCACGGCGAGAACTTCGGCGTCGTGGCCCGTGCAGTCGATAACAGCCTTCGCCTCAACGCCCAACGGGTCCACGTGGATGCCGGACATGACGACAGAGGTCCACTGGATGACTGCGCCGGTGATCCTTGGCGGAGAGTCTCTGTAGATCAGGTCATCCACAACGACTCCGAGGATTATCTTGGCGCCAGCGTCTATGGTCGCTGAGGCTAGCTTGGCGATCATGGCCGCCGTGTCTGCGACGTACACGCCTTCCTCTAAAGGTTCTAGCTTGCAGCCCACCTCTCTCAGAATCTTGTCAGCGGGAGCCTGTATCACCAACTTGTGGAACTGCATTCCCCCTCCTCCTATGCCTCCTCCGAAAGACAGTTTCCTCTCAAACACCACGGTTTTTAGGCCCGCTTTCGCTAGGTACATGGCTGCGGTTAGGCCGGAGGGGCCGGCTCCCACCACTATCACGTCGGTTTCCGCCAGGCTGATCCATTCATCGGCTGCTTTTCGGATGATCGCTCGAGTGATGGTTGACTCTTCCACGTCTCTCATCTTGAAGGCCGCCAATTTTGTTCAATCCTCTGTTGAAGAGTAGTTATATAAACGACTTGGTAATGTGTTTTATTGTGGTAGTTTAGGCATGCGCTGTCAGGTTTGCGGAAAAGTCATCACCGGAAACCCGGTTACTCGGAAGACCTGCTGCGTGAACAAGCTATACGTGTTCTGTTCTGATGTTTGCATGCGCAGGTGGACCCAGAGCTGGCTGAGACGCCAAATATAAGTCGGATCACTATTTCGAAGGAAGCTTTACCCCAAGTTTTTCGATGACTTTGTTATACACTTGCAACGCGGATTCTTCGTCCTTCACATTCTTTATCAGCATTCTCCCACGATTAAACAGGCTCACCTCAACGCCACCGTCATACTGAAACACAATCACAAGCGATGATTTCACCAGTATTCTAAAGTGGCGTCTCAGTGTCTCGTAGATTTCACCAAGTTTCATGTTGACGGGTTTAGGCGGGTTTACGTTCACGGTGTTGCGGCCACACAGCCACGCGAGTCTTTTCACCTTTTCAACAGGCTTAACCTCCTTGACCTGACACACCGGACAGTCAAGTCTCTTGAAGATTTCAATGATGGCGAAGTACATGTCCCTGAAGTCGCAGACCATCAGCTTGCCCTTGAGGGAATCTCCCATTTCAGCCAGCAGCTTTATGGTCTCCATAGCTTGCATTGCCCCGATGATCCCGGCTGTTGCACCCAACACTCCTCGTACTTCACAGGTTGGCAATTGACGATCGTCGAGGCCTGGCAACACGCATTCTAGGCAGGGTGTTTCAGGAGGGGCAAACACGGAGATGTTTCCCTCGATCCCTATGGCTGCCCCGAAAACGTAGGGAATCCCATATTTCACGCAGACGCGGTTCAGAAGATAACGTGTTCGCATGTTGTCTAGTCCATCAACAACGCAGTCCACGCCGCGAATAATCTCGTCGACATTGCCTTCGTGAACGTTTTCCGGAACTGGCTCCACCTTTACGTCAGGGTTTACTCGTTCAATCCTCTGCGCAGCAACCTCAACCTTAGGATATCGTAGGCTGTCTATACCATACAACATCTGTCGGTGCAAGTTGTGCAGCTCCACCGTGTCCTGGTCCACCAAACGCAGATAGCCAACGCCGGCTAGGGCTAGGTAAAGCGTTGAGGCGCTGCCAAGCCCGCCTAGCCCTACCACAGCCACCATGGAACGCCTCAGCTTTTCCTGGCCTGACACACCCAGCTCAGGAAGCACGGTCTGCCGGATGTAGAACTCGTGGGGATTAAAGGGAGGACGGGTCACTACGGTTCACCAACCAAATAGATGAATACGGACTGCTACATTAAATGTTGCGTTCGCGCGCATTAAAATCGTTATTTCACGTTGCTCTTCAATTCACATCTTCATGTATTTGTGCGGAGTTCTTTTCCTTCTTTTGATATTCTGGATGAATACGTGCCCTTCTCAAAAGGTTTGCATTGGTTACCACAGTCACAGAACTCGTAGCCATGGCCACTTCCGCTATCACAGGATGGGCCAAGCCTAACATTGCTACGGGAAGGGCGACAGTGTTGTAGAAAAAGGCCCAGAACAAGTTTTGTTTGATCTTGCTAAAGGTTTTCCGTGAGAGTTTTATGGCAGTCACTACGCTGGACAGATCGCCTCTTACCAGCGTTACGTCAGCGGATTCTATGGCAATGTCTGTTCCAGTTCCTATGGCGATTCCCACGTTAGCTGCTGTTAAAGCTGGAGCATCGTTGATGCCGTCTCCAACCATGGCAACAGTTTCGCCGTTTTCCTGCAACTTCTGGATTTCCTTCACCTTTTGATCTGGTAGAACTTCTGACAGAACCCTTGATATGCCCACTTTTTTGGCTATTGCCTCTGCGGTGCGTTTATTGTCTCCAGTAAGCATGGTGGTCTTCAGTCCCATTCTTTCAAGCTCCCTTATGGCTTGCACCGAGTCTTCTTTCAGAGTATCAGCAACAGCCACGATGCCCGCTATCTTTTTGTTGACGGCCACAAGCATCGCTGTCTTGGCTTCCTCTTCAAGGCGTTTTAGATCCTCTTCTAAGGATTTGTAGTTTATCTCCTCTTCTTTCATCAGCTTTCTGTTCCCAACGAGGGCGAATTTTTGAGAAGAAACACCAATTTTGGCCTTCACACCTCTTCCCGCCACGGCTTCGAATTCCTCTGCCTTATACAGTTCCAGATTTTCTTCCTTAGCTTTTCTTAGAATGGCTTCGCCTAGTGGATGTTCGGATCCAACTTCTACGCTTGCAGCTAAGCGGAGAACCTCTTCCTTTGTGTATCCTTCTGCTGGCACTATATCAGTTACTTCTGGCCTTCCTTTAGTAATGGTTCCTGTTTTGTCAAAGACTATTGTGTCTACATTCTTTAGGGTTTGTATGGCTTCCCCGTGGCGTATTAGCACCCCGTTTTCAGCTCCCATGCCGCTTCCAACCATTAGGGCTGTGGGAGTGGCTAGCCCAAGAGCGCAGGGACATGCAATGACAAGGGTCGCAACCAATGCCGAGATTGCAAGGGTAACAACCCCCAAGTTTGGATCAACCCATGGCAAAAACGGCTGAGCCCAAAGACTTACAACCTTGATCTTGTCGGGCACGACCAACCACAGAACTAAAGCCACAATCGCCAAGCCGAGAACGGTGGGGACAAAGTAGCTTGTTACTCTGTCGGCGAACTCTTGGATTGGAACCTTTGAACCTTGGCATTCTTCTACCAGTTTTATGACTTGGGATAGGAAGGTGTCCTGTCCAACCTTGGTGGCTCTTACCTTCAACATTCCTCGTTGGTTTACGGTGGCGCCTATGACTTCGTCTCCCACCTTTTTCGGTACTGGCATCGATTCTCCGGTTGCCATGGATTCGTCCACGGCACTTTGACCTTCAATCACTACTCCGTCGGTGGGAATTTTTTCTCCAGGCCTAACGATCATCACGTTGCCTACTTCAACTTCGTCGATGGGCACCTCCTTTTCTTCACCATCTACCAAGATTCGGGCGGTCTTAGCCTCTAACTCCAGCAATTTTCTGATAGCTTGTGAAGCCCTTCCCTTTGCCTTTGCCTCTATGTATCTTCCCGTAAGGTGAAAGGACATGATCATTCCAGCAACTCCCGCGTAGTTCATGATGGGGCTGAAGAACATGGATGGACCAGTTATGAAGGCTGTAGATGTGCCTAAGGTTATCAAAACATCCATGTTGGCGCTGCCATGGGATACAGCTCTTACCGCAGAGAGAAGGGTCTCTTTGCCCGCCCAAAACAGCACAGGAACTGCCAGAAGGACCATTCCAATGTTGTATATAGTTGGATTTGGCCAAGCTTGCCCCAAGATCATCTCAGGAATCATCCAAGCTATGATGGGAATGGTGAAAGCCCATGCAACCCTCATTCTCATTTTTGCTGCAAAAAATTTCCGTTGCTCTTCTTCTATTTCCTTCTCGTATTTAGCCGCGCCTTCCTCTCTGCCAAGCACTTCATAGCCAGTGGATTCAATGACCTTTCTTATACCTTCATAATCGATTTCCTGCACATCATACACGACAACGGCCTTCTCAGACGCAAGGTTCACGCTTGCTTCCACGATTCCTTCAGTTTTTTCTAAGGCGTTCTCTATGGTCTGGGCGCAGGATGCGCATGTCATCCCACCAATTCTTATGATTGTCTTTTTCGTCTCCAAACGCGCGTCGTAACCAGTGGCTCTTACGGTTTCTATGAGCTCTTTTTTATTGGTTACTTTTGGATCGTACACTAGGTAGGCTTTTTCTGAGGCAAAGTTGACGTTCGCCTCTTCCACTCCCACATGTTCTTTTAAGGCCTTTTCTATTGACTGAGCGCAACTGGTGCAACTCATTCCAACAATACCGAGAGAAATTTTCTTGCGTTCTTTGGATTTACGAGGCAACTCTATTCGTCCAATAGTTATTTTTCTGATGGAAAGATATATCTTTAGGAGTGTCTAGACTTCTCCCGCTTCTACATACTCACCGACGAAGGAAAGAAACTCTGTGGGAAACCGTTTTCTGCTGCAAAAATTGTGCAAACTTGTATAAGCATAGTAAAGTTTATTTATAACGGCGTTATATAAAACTACGAGTGCTCGTAATTCACTCGTGAAAACCATGGATACCGAGGAAAACACAGTCTCTAGTGAAACTGAAGAATACCTTGAGGCAATCTACCGCCTAGAGAAGAAAACAGGTTTTGCTAGGACCATGGAGCTTGCCAGTCAATTGAAGGTGGTTCCCGGCTCAGTTACGAACACCGTAGAGGGTTTAGAAAAGCGGGTTTTAGTCATACATGAACCTTACAGGGGAGTAAAACTAACAGATAAGGGACGAAAAATAGCCTTGGAAGTTTTGAGGAAACACCGCCTCGCCGAACGACTGTTAGCGGATGTTTTACATTTAGATTGGAGCCAAGTGCACGACGCAGCCTGCAAGCTTGAACACGCCATCACAGAAGACATAATCAAACCACTTGAAAAAACATTGAAGCATCCAAAAACTTGTCCCCACGGGAACCCGATACCAACAGCATGTGGAGGAATAATTGAAGAAAAATCAGAGCCACTAGTGGATCTCAACCCCAAGGAGAAGGCCATCATAGTTAAGATAACCGAGGAAAAACCTGACATACTACAACACCTTGTTGCATTAGGTCTCGTACCGGGGGCATTCATCGAGGTTGAATATAAAATCCAGTTTGGTGGCCCTATAACCATCAAAGTAGGTGACGTTAGCCATACTCTGGAACACAAATTTGCATCAATCATTAACGTGAGGAGAGGTTAAGAAGATGGAACTACGTTTAACTGAGCTGAGGGATGGAGAAAGTGGGATTATAACTTCCATAGAAGCGAGTCAGGGAAGAGGCTGGGGCGGCTGGGGAGCAGGAAGAGGCTGGGGATTTAAAAAAAGACTTGAAGATATGGGTCTAACTCCAGGAACCAAAATAACAGTAGTTAAATCAGCGCCCTTTCATGGCCCTTTAGAAGTTTACGTGAGGGGTTCAAGGCTGGCTATAGGTAAAGGAATGGCTGAGAGAATTTTCGTAGAGGTAAAAAGGTGACGAAGAAAAAATTTACCATTGCTTTAGCTGGAAACGCAAACGTCGGAAAATCCGTCATATTTAACCAACTTACGGGTTTACATCAACATATCGGAAACTGGCCAGGAAAAACTATCGAAAAGGCGGAAGGAACCCTTCACTTTAAAGGTTATACAATAGACATCATTGACCTGCCTGGAATTTATTCCTTGTCAACTTTTTCTATAGAAGAATTAGTCTCGAGGGAATACATAGCAGTTGAGAGACCGGACCTAGTAATAAATATCGTAGATGCTTCGATTCTTGAAAGAAACTTGTTTTTCACATTGCAGTTACTTGAACTAGAAACTCCAATGATTATTGCGTTAAATCAGATGGACATGGCAAAGAAAAAAGGAATAAAGATTGATCATGAAAGGTTGCGGGAACTCCTAGGGGTGCCAGTGATTCCAACCATAGCAATAAGTGGAACTGGCGTCTATGAGCTGTTAGAGAAATCTGTTGAGATAATTAAGGGAAGAGAGAAGATTAAACCTGTTAAGGCAAAATACGGGAAAGAGATCGAAGAAAGGATTGAAAGAATCGCTAGAATGGTTGAAAAAACTCAGTTTAGGTATCCAGCTAGATGGGTTGCGATAAAACTCCTAGAGGGAGATGAAGAGGTTAAGAAAGAGATTCTTAAGATAAACCCTAAAATCGTGTCAGCCGCGGAAAACCTTGCGATAGAAATCGAAGAAATTCACGGTCATTCGTGTTCAACCGTAATTACGTCTGAGCGATATGAGACTGCAAGCAAGATCGCACAGGAAATTCAAGAAATAACGCCTCAAATAAAGCCGCCTATGAGAGATAGAATACATGCTCTAACAACTCATCGCATCTTTGGCTATCCAATAATAGTTATCTCCTTACTCTCAATTTTCTATTTCGTCTTCTCTTTCGGAGATTACGCTTCCAGTTTGTTGGGCGACCTTTTTTATGGTTTGGAACCCATTTTTGGAAGCATATTTGGAGTTGGAATTGCGGGGAAACTGATTTGGGGTGGGGTTGTAGAGGGGATTATAGCGGGCGTTACGGTAGCGCTACCCTACATCGTTCCATTCTACTTTATATTATACCTTCTTGAAGACTCTGGATACCTCAGTAGAATCGCGTTTTTGATGGATAATTTAATGCATAAAATAGGTTTGCATGGGAAGGCTTTCATTCCAGTCATGCTCGGCTTTGGTTGTAATGTTCCAGGGTGTTTGGGATGCAGAATTATGGAGACGGAAAGGGAGAGACTTCTCGCCGCCTTCGTTGTTACATTGGTACCATGCGCCGCAACAACGGTTATTATTCTCGGTCTGGTTGGGACATTTGTTGGCGTTCAATGGGCATTGGCATTATACATTGTCGATCTACTAATCATTTTCATCCTCGGAAGAATAGCGTTCAAAACCTTGCCTGGTGAGCCAACTGCACTAATAATGGAGATGCATGATTATAGAGTACCTCATCCGCAAACAGTGTTGAAGCAAACTTGGTTTAGGTTGCAGGAATTTATTAAGCTCGCATTTCCGCTCATAATCGTGGGCAGTCTCGTAATCAAAGTGATAGAGGTTCTCAACTTGCTAGAACCAATCGCAAACGTCCTCAGCCCTATAACTGTTACTTGGTTGGGGTTGCCTGCTATCACTGGGATAACGTTGATATTTGGAGTTCTAAGAAAGGAACTAACTTTGATAATGCTAGCAACTCTTCTCGGAACAACGAATTTTGCACAGGTCTTAACACCTGTGCAGATGATTGTATTCACTCTAGTGGCTATGCTTTATATTCCATGTATATCAACTATTACTGCCTTAGTTAGAGAGTTCGGATGGAAGAAGGCAGTATTCATAACACTGTTTGAAGTTGTTTTTGCAATACTCGTTGGCGGGATAGCTTTTCGGTTATTGATGTTAGTCTATTAAGAAACTATGGTTAGTTTAACCTGTTTTACTCCCCTCTTTGTTGTCAACTCTTGGGCTAGGTTTTTGATTTCGCCGACATCGCCCCTGACCGCTATGGTTTCGAGGCATTCTCTTTCGCTTAAGTGGACGTGCATGGATGAGCAGATCACGTGGCTGTGTTTATGTTGAGTGTTGGTTAGGGTGGTTCCTAATCCCTTAACCTCGTGGTCGTAGACCATCACCAACACGCCCACTCTAATTCCCTTCTGTTTTCCAAGCAACTTATGCTCAGCAACGAAAGACCTTACTGAGTCTTGAATAGCCTTCGACCTGCTGTCATAACCCATCATTTTAATTGTTTCGTCCAGTTCTTTGAGCAGGTCTGGTGGAAAAGTCACGCCAACACGGATAATCTTAGTCATACAGCTCCCTGACTGAAAATGAGGCGTGTTAACCATAAAGCTTTTATCGATAGTAACACTTCTTGACTAAAAGGTGTTACCGATTACTTACTTCAAAACCCGAGACATCGTTGCAATTGTAATGTGCGTAGCCTTCTGGGGAGCTTTAAATCTCACATTAGCTCCTGTCATTTGGCAGATGACCCGCCTGCCCTTCACATGCGACCTGCTGGGTTTTGTATCGTTGACGCTGGTCATATGGTGGACAAGAAGGTTTGGCGCAGCTTCACTAACTGGATTGCTTGTCGCGGGGTTAACTCTCGCATTTCGACCAAATGCGCTTCACATGTTCGGTTTTATCGCAGCAAGCATCCTTTTCGATATCCTAACAAGACTGGTGGGTTACCAAAACTGCCTCGACAAACCTCTGCCCAGCATCTTTAGTATAATTTCGTTTTCCACAACATGCGCAGGCTTGGCAGGTTTAATAATCGGACGTTTCTTCCTAGAATTCCCCGTAGCCTTAGAGTGGTTCACCGGACTCCATGCTGCGGGCGGTTTTATTGGAGGAGTTATCGGGCTCATAATAATTAGAGCGCTTATGGCTAGGAAAGTCACGCCAAGTCGCATACGGTGAGTTAAAGGTGAAACGCAAACATGGACGCAGAATTAATACATGCTGTAAAAAGAGCTGAGGAATTTCACGGGCATTTGGGACCATTTCTGGTGATAGGGGTTAGAATGGGGCTTATAGGTGTTAGAAAATTGGGAGTGAAAGAGAACAACGAGAAACTACGGGTAACAGCAATGCTGAAACATCAGGTTCCTTTTTCATGTGTCTTGGATGGGATACAAGTGGCGACTAAATGTACAATTGGAAACCGGAAACTAAAGTTGATTGATTCCACGGGAATCGCAGCGGAATTCGAACTCCTGCACGGAAAGAAATTAACTGTTGCGGTTAATCCCACCACTTTCAATAGATTGAAATGCAGCTTGCTCTCCGAGAACGTTTCGCCAGAGGAGACTCGGAAACTTGCCTGGATGGTCGCCTCTATGTCTGAGGAGGAGCTTTTCATCATAGAGAGCAAGTAAACCTTTTCTAAGCGTGTGTCTTCACGTTAAGAGAGAGTGGAGAATGAAAGACCTAAAACTTGCCGAACACAGGCTGAAACAGAAAAATCTCGATCTTGTCATAGTGAAAAATGGTAGGATTATTTTTGAAAACGGATTCCATGGCATACGTGGCTTTTTATACGCCATAGAGAAGTTGGGCAAAGAGTTGGTCGAATCTTCTGTGGCTGACATGATCGTTGGACGAGCAGCAGCCATGCTTTGCGTCTACTCTAAAGCGGCTTCAGTGTTTGCGGTCACGATAAGTGAGGAGGGAATAAAAGTGCTTGAAGACAACAAGGTTTTTTACCAGTTTGAAAACCATGTTCCAAACATTCTTAATCAAGAAGGAAACGACATCTGTCCCTTCGAAAAACTTGTTATGGGCTTCACAAAGCCGGAGGAAGCCTACAAGAAGTTGAAGTCCTTCGTGGACACCTCAAGGGTGAAGAAGCCTTATATGAGGTGAACCAATAAGCGAACTTGAGGAAACAGAAAATGTGCGAGTTCAATGTTCTATTCAAGGGGAAAATTGTGTTCAAAGACGCAATCTATGCAAAGGTTGATGGAAACAAAGTTATTCTTAAAGATGTGCTAGGAGTTTCCAAAGTATTTGAAGATTGTAAGATTGTGGAGATCAACGTGAACTCGGAGCGCCTGGTCTTATCTTCGTCCAGCTGAACTTCTGGGGTTTACATGAAAATCGCTGTTGCAGGCAAGGGTGGGGTTGGCAAGACCGTTGTTGCAGGCGTTCTAGCCAGCTTTTTTGCAGAGAAGGGCTTCAAAGTTTTAGCCATCGACGCTGACCCCTCTCCCAACCTAGCCTTAACCTTAGGTATACCCCTTGACCAAGCGAACAAAATTGTTCCAATCTCCGAGAATGCTGGGTTGATTGAACAGAAAACATCAACAGGCATTGGGGGAGTGTATCGCCTCACTTTCACCGTCAAGGACATCGTTGAAAAATTCAGCGTGAAGTCCCCCTACGATGTGAATCTGCTCGTTATGGGAACCGTTAGGTCAGCTGGCGCAGGGTGCACATGCCCCGCAAACGCAGTGATCAGGGCGCTTCTCCAGCATCTGCTAGTGGAGCGAAATGAGATTGTGGTTATGGATATGGAGGCTGGGGTGGAACACATGGGCCGAGGAACTGCAAAGCACGTTGACATCCTGCTCACAGTCACGGATCTAAGCCTAAAGTCGATGGAAACCGCCAGAAAAATTCACAGCCTAGCCGCGGAGGCCGGTGTCCCTAGGGTTTTCATCGTTGGAAACAAAGTTGCAAATTTAGAGGAGGCCAAACTGATTAAACGTTTCGCGGCTGACAATAACCTTCTCTTGATTGGGATGATTCCCTACGACGAGCATATATTGAGAGCTGATATGCAGGGTGAGACGCCGCTGGAATATGCCCGGGATTCAAACGGCGTGGCAATGATTCGAAAGATGGGTAAAAAGCTACTTGAATACAAGGCAAGGCGTGATTTTTAACTCGCTGTCTAACCTGCGTATAGTTTAAGCACCCACATAAACACTATGCCCAATGAAAGCAGAACAAACTGTGCAAGCGAACGAGCTGGACTTCTCTCCTTGTGCAGTTCCGGAATGAGGTCTGTGGTGGCTATGTATATGAAACTGCCAGCCGCAAATGCTAGAAGGTAGGCTGAGCTTGGAATGTACGTGGAAAAGAAGTACGTAAACGCTGCTCCGACAATAGCTGTTATGGCTGTTAAGAAATTGTAGAATAACGCTTTGGTTCTGCTGAAGCCGCCATAAACTAGTATTCCAAAGTCTCCTATCTCCTGCGGTATTTCGTGAGAGATGACCGCCCAGGTTGCAGCCACCCCTAGCGTGGGTGAAGAAAGGAAACTTGCGGCTATGATAACTCCGTCAACGAAATTGTGTATACCATCACCAAACAGGTTCAGATAAGCAAAGGTATGAACTGGACACTCTCTTTCATGACAGTGTCGCCAGAGAGATTTTTCAAGTAGAAAGAAGACAACTATTCCGGTGAGAATTGCGATAAATATGCTTTCGTCGTAGGGGGATAAAGACTCTGGTATTAAATGTAAAAAGGCTCCTCCCAGCAGACTGCCAGAAGCGAAGCTCACCAGCATCAACAATATTTTACTAACCAACTTTTCTTTTAAAGCCAAAAACAGAATTCCTATGACAGATATGGCGCTTACCAAGAAAGTTGAAACCAAAATTAAGATCAGGGTGGACATAGCACTCGCCGTTAGAACATTTCAATGATACTGGCATATTAAATTTCGGAAACCGTGTAGTTCTACTTTACCGATGGATTCAAATCGTCGTCTGACAGCAGTGTGTCGAGGGGTTGCATGGCCGAGGTTGCGATTGTAAAGGGAACAAAACCTGTGGAGACCACGGTGAAGGCTTTAGAGATGATAGACGTAGATGGAGCCCTTTCCGAGGAAAAGCCAGTTCTGATAAAGCCTAACTACATCAATGCAAGCCACCCGTCTACTGGAATCACAACCGACAGCAGAGTCATCGAAAGTGTGGTCAAGTTTCTAAAGAATCACGATGCTAAAGACGTTTTGATCGGAGAAGGAAGCGGGTTTGCAGACACCTTTGAAGCCTTTAGGGTTGCAGGTGTTGACAAGGTGGCAAAGAGATGGAACGTAGGGTTGGTTGACCTTAACAAAGACGAATTCGTGGAGGTTAGCCCCCAGAGTCCGCTGGCCTTGAAAATAGCCAAGACCGCTCTAGAAAGCACCATAATCAGCGTTCCAAAACTTAAGCTCCACCGAATGACCGATGTCACGCTCAGCCTAAAAAACATGATGGGGGCAGTAGCCTCGAAGGGATCCATACACAACAGCCTCAACGAGAAAATCGCTGACCTAGCTTCCATCATAAAACCAAGCATTGCAGTGGTGGACGGAATAATCGCCGGCGAGGGACACGAGACCAGCGGAAACCCTGTAAAGATGAACCTAGTTATTGCGGGAACAGACCCAGTTGCGGTTGACGCTGTTGGCGCGGCTGTGATGGGCGTGTCGCCTGAGAGCGTTAAACACTTGTGTCTAGCAGAGGAGAAGGGCATTGGAACATGCGACCTGAAGAGGATAAAGGTAGTGGGTGAGCCTATAGAAAGAGTGAGGAAGAAGTTTAGACGGTCCATTTCATCTAGGGTTCTCCGTTTCTTGGCTTAAATGTGATTTTGGTAGGAGATGCCGCTGACTGCTCAGGCAACATCTTCTTGTGGAAACCCTCCCTCAGCGCCGACCTCACAATGTCCCGGATGCACTCTCCCCGACTTGAATAAACCCCAGCCTCAATGAGCTTGTCAATTATTTCAACACATCGTATCGGAAGACGAATGGTAAACGCCACACTTTTACTAGATTTTTTGTAACTCAAACCTAACCACTTTAAAATCAAAATGTGTCAAAAAAGTTATAAAATTTGTGAATGCTACTAACGAAATCATAAAATAGAGAGGCTTTGGATAGCTTGAGCCGAAGGATATACGTTAAAGCCCTTGCCTTAGCAAGTATGTTTGGAGCCATGTCCTTTGCTATAAGAAAGTTTGAGATGCTGGTTATCCCCATGCCAGTTTGGCCTCTTAAAATGGATCTGCGCGGCATACCTGCCCTTGTTGGCGCTTGCCTTGTTCCAGTCTACTACGCTTGGTTCATCGGTTGGGCTGCAAGCGGGTTTGATTTCTTACTCGAGTTTGGGGTTGATTTTACGGGATGGATACCTGCATGTGTTGTTTGCTCATGGTTGTTTAGACGTTTGAAGAAACCGCTGAGCAGATATCCTCTTTTGAATCCCTCATTTGCAATACTTCTAGGTCAAATTGCAGGCACACTATGCTTTTTGATACCATTTATGTATGTCTACACTAAACCGCTCGACCAGTTCTACATGATACTAGTTATTTTACTTGGTAGGGTTGTATTGACATTCATCGGCGCCGCTCCAATAGTGCATGCCATTGAAAAAAGGTTAGGCAAACTAATAGTGGATTAGATTAAAAGTTATTCTTTCAAGTTTGAACGAGACCCTTCTGAATGCAGACTCAAGACCTAAATATTTCTTAGCAAATATTCAGTTAAAGCGGAGAAATTGGTATGGATCTACCAGAACGAAGGGTTGTGGGTTCCCTCCTACTGCTCTCAAGCATAACCTTTCTCACCATTGGATTGTACACTGAACAGTTAGACTTTGTTATAGAAATCGTGAAGAAAATATTTGAAGCAGCGGTTGTAGGAGCGCCATAAACAACTCACGGCGTATTGGGTATAAACGTTTTATTCCTCAAATTCTAGATAGAACGAGTTAAGTACAAGAGGTGAAGAAACCGTGCCAATCATCAGCAGCGAAGAGAGTGAAAAAGAAGGAATCATGCAGGTCTCAAGACTGATGCTCGTTTCAGCTAGAACTGCTCCAAAATCCGGCGGCGTCGACGACATACTAACCGCGCTCGTCTTTGGGAAAGAAAAGGAATCTTTAGCGGTGGAAATGGAAAAGATAGGGGAAGAAAGGAAGATAAGCGAGTTTGCGCGAGACGCCAAGAACGTGAGAGACTCCGAAGCCGTTGTGCTGATCGGGGTGCGGGGAACAAAAAAGTTTGAAATGGACTGTGGAGCCTGCGGCTACGCCGACTGCGACGAGTTTGAGAAGGCTGAGAAGAAGGCTGGACAAGATTTCACTGGTCCTACATGCGTCTTCAAAGCGTTAGACCTCGGAATCGCGGTGGGCTCGGCGGCTAAAACAGCCGGCATCCTCAACGTGGACAACCGAATCATGTACAGAATCGGAGCCGCAGCCAGACGACTAAACATGATGCCTGAAGCAAGCGTCATCATGGGAATCCCTGTCTCTGCAAAGGGCAAAAGCATATACTTCGACAGGAAATAACTTTGAACCCTTTCCCAGTACAGGGGGCAATAATAAAGGGTAAAACTCATACTCTTCAGCATCAGTTAGGAACCAGTTTTTATCTTCTCATACATTTTCTCCAGCGTCCAACGTATAGTTGATGTAAGCTCCCTCAACCTCTCGGGCCTAATGTTTTGTACGGTGATCTCACGGACTACGTTTCCTTCACGAACAATGTTGTAGGATAGTATCTTTTCTGGGGCGATTTCCCCAGTGCCAGCAGCTTCTCGATCCTTCTCCTGCATCTTCACCAGTACCCTCTCCACTAGGAAGGACATGAACGGAGGAGTGTTAATGTCGAATTCTTTATCCTCTGCAAAAACAATCCGCATAGAATCCTCCCCCATATATAGATTCGCCAGTAGGTCGCCAGTTGCTGTTTTCAAGGGAATGCTTCTCTTATACTCAACCCCTGGGGGAGTAGCGACTTCAGGTAAAATAGTGGGAGTTGTTTTCACAATATCCGCCCTTTTGAACCCCATCTCCAACAACGTGGTCTCCACGAATTCTAGTAGAACCCGCATTCCTTCTAGTTCGGTTTCCATTTCTTTTATGTGCTTCTCCAGCAAAGTTCTAAATTCAGCTACCTTCTTTACTTTCTCTCCTTCCGTCTCCTCCTCACTCATCTTTCTTTCCCTCTACATACATGGCTCGTAGATGCTTATCAAATCTTCTCAGTAATAAAGAAGATAAACTCCTTAACCCACAGAATAGGAGAAGAGAAAAATGTACGATTTCAATCTCCTCATTTCCTACTCTTGGGGCATGTACGGAAGGGCGAAAGAGGAAGTTAGGAGTATCCTCGAAAGTCTCGGTGATGAGAAACCAATTGTAGAGCGCACAGTCGCAGAAGGAATAATCGGCGTAAAAACCCGCCTAGACCCTAGAGAAGTCATCCGTGGACTCAGAAGACTGTTCGACAAGGATCCCTTCATCCTCCAGCAAACCCTGAAATGGGTGCCAGTAGACCTCTGGACGCTCTCAGAAATGGATTCCATGAGGGAGGCGGTTGCGCAGCTGAAAAACAAGATTCAAGAGGGTGAGAAGTGGCGCATGACTGTGGAAAAGCGCCGCTACACCCAATACCACAAGATTGAAATCATACGGGAGCTAGCTGAGCTTATAGACGAAAAAGTTGACCTTGAAGAGCCAGATAAGATATTACGCATCGACATAATAGGCAAATATGCAGGACTCTCCGTCCTAACACCACAGGACATTTTTTCAGTAGCAAAACCACTACCTTAAAAGCGTTGAGGACGACTAGAAAGAATGCCGTTGCGTTTACAGCAGACTCAAGCTCCATCTATCAGTTAGCTCACGTTGGTTGAACCTTAACTCCACACTTCTCTTCCAAGAACCTCTCAAACTCTCTAAAAACCGTGCTATTCGTCTCGTTCAACTTTAAACACACCAGCTTGCCCGCATACACCCAGCTGAGGTCATAAATCGCAATCCTTTTCAAGAGTTCTGGGTTCTCCGTGACTATCTGCCTAAGCTTTTCAGGCGGAGTTTCTGGAAACACCCAGGCTGTGTACGAAACATCCACGATTTGGTAGGAGGCGCCCTCGGGAATGGCGCACCTGCGACTCATAGCAACCTTTTCAAATGTTGAGGGATGAACCGTTCGGGTCCAGAGAAAGTTGTGATATTCATCCCCCTTCTTAACCCAGTCTCCATGCTCGGAGGTTTTCCAACCCTTTAATTGACACCGACCCTTAAAGTGTTTGAGAAGTTCCCAAACCTTCGGAATATCTAAAATAGTAGTCATAGGAGCACCTACATGTAGGTATTCTATAGAAGTTTATTCCATTAACACAAATTTAAGGTTATTTAACAATTTTCTTGCAAAATTGCTATTAAAGTATTTAAATTTTGAAAAATTGTCGAAAAACTAAGTCTATGTCTACAGATTTACGAACAAGTTCAACAGCACCTTGTGCTTAAAATTTAGAAAATTTGACGATATTTCTAGAAAATTTCTACATTTTTCCGACAACAAGGGATAAATAAAAATTGACTACACTCCAAGTTTGGATATGAGAGGATGAAGATAAAAAGACGGGCGATTTCCTTAGATGATTTAGATTGGAAGATACTGCATGCCCTTCAGGAAAACGCCAAGCAGACTTATTTAGAAACTGGACGCCTCCTCAACGTAGCGCACTCGACAGTTTATGAAAGGATTAAGAAAATGGAGGAGCATGGCATCATCAAAAAATACACAACGGTTGTTAACCTTGAGAAGGTTGGGATAAACTACATCACCGCAGTTATGACCATCATCACGGATCCAAAAGAAAGTGAAAACGTGGCGGAGAAGCTATCGGAGTTCAATAATGTTTTAGAGGTTTACACATCGCTTTCTGAAGAGTTGTTGATAATTGCCAAGGTGACCGCAATGGATCAGAGCGAGCTTCACTCGTTCATCGCCCATTCCGTTGCTCCCCTTCCGGGAGTGTTGAGGATTCGAACTTCCATTATTACGAAAAAACATAAAGAGGAGAGCTTCCCAGTTGGTCCAAACCCCAATGTCTCAAAAAAAGAGGTGGACACGGATAAATAGCGCTGGAGGCTAGAAGTTTGAGCAAGTCCAGATCAGAGTTGTGTGGAAAACCTATAAGAGTAAATAAGGCTAAATCACTAGAAATGGGGGTTGTTTATGGTGGAGTCTGCTTCTAGGATTCTCAGAAAAGTTTTGAGAGAAGAGGCTTTCTACTTCTTTTCCTCCATAGGAAATTATATAGGTGAGAACGCGGCGTCTCTGGAAGAGTTTTCAGAAAAAATCAAAGAAGTCAACAGCAAATCACTAGAATTTCACCTTTACAGAGGGGATTTTGAAAAATGGGTGGACGAAGTCCTTGGAGACGCAGAACTAGCCAAGAGAATTAAAGAATTGCGAAACCAAAAACTCGTCGGAAACCACTTACAGGATCAGCTTTACCTAACTATTTTGAAACGATACAATGAACTAAAAACAGGTCTCCCAGGGTTGGTGTAGGCTAAAAGCTATTCTGTAAACTTCTTCAGTTGACTCCGATACATCTGAACGATCTCGTTAACGGTTGTCGCATCCTCAGCGGACTTGTCCAGCCTATAGTTTCCTGTGAAGCGCGGAAACCTTATGGCTAGTCCGCTTCCCTTTCGGATAACGCCCATGGCACAGGTGTGGATGGGACTGAGCGTTATCTCGGCGCCGATAGTTTCGATAACCACTGTTGGCTCAAACCAAACGTCTGCCTCAAGGGTGGATTGGACTCTGGGGTGCCTGTGAGGTATTCGATGCTTTTCCATCATTCCGGGAAGTTTTTTAAGGGCTTCGTCGGTGAACCCGGTTCCACACTTGGTAACAGTTTTGAAGGAGTCTTCATCCGGGTCATACGCGGCGAGAAGAAGGGCACCGTACGTTCCAGCTCTCTTCCCCCTCCCGTAGAACGCCCCAACCACCACGAGATCAACCGTATCGGTCATTTCGCTCTTGTAATCGCGTTTGTACTTTATCCAGAGCCAACCTCTGGCACCAGCCTGATAAACAGCGTCTTCATTTATTGATTTACAAATCAGGCCCTCACACCCGTCGGCCACTGCCTTCTCAAAAAACCGTTCCAGTTCTTCTGGGTTGTCGGTGATAAGGTACTCCGCCACCCTGACGCGGTCAGCTTGTTCAGTAATCTTTTCAAGAATTTTGTGTCTATGGGGATACGATTCTAGGGTCAGGTCTCTTCCATCAACGTAGAGAGCATCGAACATGAAAAGGGAAACTGGGTATTCTTTCATGGCCTTTTTTATGCCGTATTTTCGCCTTCTATGCATCAACTCTTGGAAGGGCTTCATTTCTTCTGTGTCCGGGTCGATTGCAACGCACTCCGCCTCGATGATAGCGTCCTTCGCCCTTACATATTTTCTAAACAATTCGGTGGCGTCGGGGTATTGGTCCGTGATGTCCTCGAGTCGCCGAGAGAATAGGGTGACATAGTTTTCCTTTTTGTGGGCCTGTATTCTTTCTCCATCGTACTTGTACTCAGCTATGCATTTTCCTCCAAGCTTTTCAAGGATTTCTTGGGGTGAGCCCAGTCGCTCTGCCAACATCGGTCTAATAGGCTCCCCAAGTGAAACCTCAAACCTCTTGAGACCACCAATTCCTCTTTCCACAATAGTCGTTGCCACCGTGCCCAAATCAGATGAGATGTTATACGCCCTTTCCACATCCTCTCGAGTCTCTTTGCCACCACCATAGGCAACGGCCAAGGCGTCGAGAACAGTCATGTCAGCTATTCCCAGCCTCAGCTGACCCGTGACCGTTCGAACAATAAATTTGGCCTCCTTTGGAGTGGCGTTGGCCAACAACCCAGCCAAGAGGTTTACCTTTAGGTCCATAGAGCCGGCGCCCGTAGCCTTCGCCATCTTATCAAGGTCTCCATAAACCTTCTCAACGGTCAACGGCTCTCGAAAGAGTTGTACCTGAGCCTTCTCTTCCAAAAACTTCTGGGCTGTCTTGCCGAGGTCTCCGGTCTTTTTTAAATCCTCTTCGATCTCCTTTTCTCTATGACCCGTTGCCTTAGCAACGGCACGCACGGCCAACTTTTCCGCAACGCCTATCTCAATCCCGACAAAGTCTGGGTATAATTTTCCCTGCGTTAAGTAAACGACCTTGTCGATTAGGTCTTTAGGAGTTTGCTTGAGAAGATCCACCAGATGGTCTGTCATCTCCAGTCTTTTGGTGGTGGCTTCTATTTTTTCATAAGCATCAGCAATGAGCGCGTATCTCAAGGTGAATGTTCTCCACACTTAATGAAGGCGATGGGGAGATATTAAAGTTAAACGTCCACACAAAACGACCCCACGTCTTCAAAGTTTCCTCTTTAAATTACCGCAAAATTTAGTCAAAAGCTCTAAATAAGCGGCTAGTCCTATCGGTCTGGTTGAGACAATAAGAGAAAGTTCAACTGGAATAGGAATGAAAAGAATAAAGCTAGTTATCCATGAACCCTTAATTAACAGAGTCATAGGCAGTGAGCTAAATCTCTTACTTAACGACGGGGCTGATGTTATTGATGCAATCAGGGAGGTGGACAAAATGATAAGCAGTAAAGGAAGTTTTCCCGTGCCGGGTTATCAAAGTTTCCTCCACATGATCTACAATCCTGTTGAAAACAGGTTCTATAAACAAGTTGCATTAACCGCCTACGATGAGTCTGGGCAGATGCTGAATTTTAGAGATGATCCAAAGAAAGAACTTCCAAGGGGAGTAGCGATCGTTTTGATCCCGGCAGGAGGTTGTGTAAGTGAATGGGAAGAAGTCGTAGATTACAAAGAGTTTTTGAAAGCAATCTGAGGTTCAAATTATGCGTTCAGAAAACGCCATAGAAGTCTCAAATTTAACAAAGTATTACGGTAAATTGTTGGCGGTTGACCAAATCAGTTTCGAAGTGAAAGGCAGAGAACTGTTCGGTTTGCTTGGACCTAACGGCGCTGGGAAGACAACAACCATCCGCATGATTTGCGGCATGCTCAGACCCACTGGTGGAACAGTTGTTGTAGCTGGCTTTGATGTGTCTCAAAAACCGGAAGAGGTCAAACGAAGAATCGGTTTGGTCCCAGATATTTCAAATCTGTTCGGGGAATTAAGCGCTAGAGTGAACTTAGAGTTCATGGGAAAACTGTATGGGTTAGACAAAAAAACACGGCGAGAACGCATCGACCACGTTCTTGAACTCTTCCACTTGAAGGAACGACAGAACGACTTGGTCAAGTACTATAGTAAGGGCATGCATCGACGTTTGACTATAGCAGCAGCGCTCATTCATCAACCTGAAATCCTAGTTATGGACGAACCCACGAGTGGCTTAGACGCCCAAACAGCGAGGTTAGTTAGGGAAATCATAATTGATCTCAACAAAGAAGGCAGAACCGTGCTCTTAACAACACATCAGATTGACGAAGCTGACAGACTCTGTCAACGCATAGGCATAATCGACCGTGGTCGTTTAATCGCGTTAAACACTCCAGAAGAACTCAAAAATAGCACCGAGGGCACGCGTGCCCTAGAAATCAAAGTTCTGAACGGTGTTGACCAGCAACGATGGCTTGCTATTATTCATGAAGCCGAAGGAGTAGACAACGTCTTCTTAGCTGAGGGAAAAATAAGAGTATTGTCCAAGGACTTGCCAGAGGCGATTCCAACTGTTGTGAATCTCATTAACAAGCACGGTGGAAAAATTGAGAATATTTCGGTTACACAGCCCACCTTGGAAGATGCCTTTATCAATTTGACAGGAAAAAGCATTCGAGAGGAGCCGATGTCGAAGGAAGACTACCTTAAGAGAAGGTTATCTCGGAGTGGAATGCGATGAAAACGTTCAAGCTGTTTACCATGCTGACGCATTCAATTTATATTGCAGAGAACGACTTACGCCAGTCGTTCAAGTCAGTACGCCATGTGGTGTGGAGCCTTCTCTTCCCACTCTTCATGATGTTCACGTTTAGTTTTAGATACGGAGTCTCTGAACCAGACATTTCTTTCTTAAACTTTCTCATACCCGGCATTGTGGGCATGACTGCCATGTTTGGAAGCATCAACGAAACCATGAGCATAGTGTGGGACAAATCTTTAGGAGTGTTTGACCGAATCTTGGCGGCGCCAGTTTCTTCTACTTCCATTATAATTGGGAAGACTATGGCAGGTGCCGTTATGGGCGTCATAAGCGCCCTCGTCTTACTCATTGTAGGCAGTTCGCTCTTCGGTGTTTCATTTGTCAACATTAGTTTCGTTCTCCTAATCGTCGTGCTTGCGAGTTTTTCCTTTACAGGCATTGGAACAATAATATCTGGATTGGCGTCTGAACCAAGGGAAGCCATGATGCTCTCGAATCTTCTTCGATTTCCAATGATGTTCCTAGGCGGCGTTTTCTTTCCTGTTGAGGCAATGCCGATGCCGCTTCCCTACATAGCTAGGGCTCTTCCGCTAACATACGCAACTGAAGCGTTAAGGGCTGTTATGTCTAAAAACATGGCTGTGGTTTTGTTTGATGCAACCGTGCTTGTCGCTTATACGGTTAGTACAATAATAATTGGTTCAAAGACACTAATGAGGCTCATGACGAGATGAATACAGCTCATGTTAAGCCTTAACCTACGAGGAACGTATATGGAGGTTGCCATAAAAGTTCATGACCTGACTAAGTGCTATCCTAACATTCTAGCAGTAGATCACATAAACTTTGAAGTTTATGGGGGTGAGATCTTCGGCTTCCTAGGTCCAAACGGAGCGGGTAAGACCACAACAATTAATATGCTCATCGGCGTAACGAAGCCTACCTCGGGCACAACCTTCATCTTGGGTCATGATGTTACAGAGGAACCTGTCAAGGCGAAAGAACACATAGGAGTAGTACCTGATGTTTCAGGTGTTTATGACGAAATGACTGCATGGGATAACATTAATTTCAGTGCCAAACTCCATGGCGTACCTAAAGAGAAAAGAGCGACTTTAGCGAGAGAGCTTCTCGAACTTTTCGGCTTGTATGAAAGGCATAGCGACCGTGTTGACACTTTTTCAAGGGGGATGAAGAGGCGTTTGATGATCGCTACAGCCTTGATTCATGAGCCTGAGATACTCTTTTTGGATGAGCCGACCACTGGCCTTGATGTTCAGAGTTCAAGGCAGATTCGAGACATGATAAAAGAACTGAACAGAAAAGGCACAACAGTTTTTCTCACAACTCACTACATTGAGGAAGCAGATCAGTTGTGTCAACGCATCGCAATCATCGACAGAGGGAAGATAATCACCGTAGATACTCCTGAAAAGCTTAAGACCATGATTCAAGCAGAACACATAATTGAGGTTTCATTTGATCACGCAGAGGGGATAGCCGACGAGCTCAAGAGACTAAGCCATGTTAGAGATGTGGTTACCGCTGGAGACAAGTTTAGGCTGTATGTCGAAGACCCCTCGGAAACGTTGCCTTTCATTTTCCATTTTGCCAAGAAAAACCACTTAAAGGTTACATCAGTTAACACGTTAAAGCCAACCTTAGAAGACGCTTTTGTCAAGCTCACCGGCTTACATCCCGAAGTCATGGCTATCGAAAAGGAGCACGTAAAACCAGCTCGAGGTTAGAACAATGGCTAAGGCATGGATTGAAGACGTAAAAAGGGCTGTCTACATAGCAGAAAAAGATGTCAAAATATATTTCTTCAAGGGACCAAACTTAACGTTCGGACTTCTCCTCCCAGTGGTCCTTTATTTGGCCTTCGCCATAGGCAGGACCGTGGAACTAACATCAGCTATACCCAGTCTAGTTGCGATGGCAGCATTCTTTGGAGCAGGAGCGATTCAAGCAATATCGCTTCCTTTGGAGAGAAGAACAGGAACGTTTAACATGCTTCTCACAGCGCCCACACCGTTGTTCACGATAATACTCGGTAAGGCATTGGCAGGCTTTTTCTTTGGAATCATTCTCTCCTTAGCCTACACCGCATTCATGATACCTTTTTCTCCATTACAAAATCTGCCCCTATTTTTCTTTGGAGTCCTATTCTCTTCATTTGTATTCTCTGCGTTTGGACTATTCCTTTCTGCACCTTTCCGAGATATTCCTCAGGCTATGCCTCCTGCAACCGTCGTGCGTATCGCGATGGTCTTCTTGTGCGGTGTGTTCACACCAATAGAGGCTATGCCAATATCTCTACAAGCTGTTGCATATTCACTGCCGCTTACTTATTCAGTGGATACGCTCCGTCAAGCGATGAGCGGCCCCATAAATATCCAAATGTTTTTTGTCGATTTGGGAGTTCAAATTTTCTATTCTATCATCTTTCTGGTTGCCGCCACTAAAGTGCTCGAGAGAACCATCGAATAATGTAAGGTCTAACGCTAAACTTGGACTTGTATCGGTCAATCTATCTTGGTAACTTCCTCTCGTTCCTTGGGAAAAGATGGCGCGTTCTTAGACCAAACTTGACTAGAGACAACATTAATGGAACTTCCATGAGAGGCCCTATCACCGTGGCTAAGGCTGCGCCTGAATTAAGCCCATAAAGGGTTGTTGCTACTGCGATGGCAACCTCAAAGTGGCTGCTTGAACCTATGAGAGTTGTGTCTATCGAGGTTGCATAGTCCCAATTCGACAACCACGAAACAGAGTATGTTATTGCAATCATTGTAACATAATGAAGCAGGTTTGGAGCAGCGAGATAAGCCACAAGAAGCGGATCATTAAGGATTATTTTTCCCTGAAGTGAAAACATGACGATCAGAGTAAGCAGCAAGGCGACGATGGATATTTTGCGCACAAGTTCAAGATAAGTAGAGTCAAACCAACCCTTCCCTCTTCTCCCTATAAGCAACTTTCTAGAAACTGCCCCTAAGGATACTGGAAGGGCTATGAAGAAAATTACGCTCATGGCGATCAGATCCCATGGAACCTTTATGCCGCTTACGCCAAGATAGAACGCTGATTGAGGCGCGTAAAGAATTATCATCAATAAAGCGTTGATGGCCGTGTTTATCAGCCCTTGAGCAAGGTCTCCCTTGGCCAACATCATCCACCACATAACCATTGCCGTGCAGGGGGACATGCCGAGAAGTATAACCCCAGCTCTATACATTGGATCATTGAGGAGAAGGTTTGCGTACAATGTCATTATAGGTGGAGCAATGACCCAATTTGCAATTATTGTGAGAAGCATGGGTTTCGGCTTCCTTACAGCCTTCTTGATATCGCTGAAGGCTATACCCACCACAGTTGGGTACATCATGAAAAATAGACAGATACCAATTGGAATCGATAACTTGGCAAATTTCAAAGAGTCCAAATGTTCGCCGAAAGCTGGAAGAAATCTTCCTAACAACAGCCCTACAATTATGCATATGACGATCCATAGTGTGAGGTATTTCTCGAAAATTCCAAGAGTTACTTCTTTTTTCTCAGCCAATCCTGTCTGCTCCCACCGTTTGTGTTACTCATCGTTTCTCATGCGGTTTATCTGGTAATGATATATTTAGATATTTAAATTTATCGTTATGAGTCTCCGAGTCCGTTATTCTCAAATGCCAGACATAGAAATTTCAAGGTATCAAATCATCAAAAGGTCGATCTGTGCGTAAGAGATTACAGGAAATCGAACTTGTGCAGGTTTTCAATTAGTTTTGGATCGGCGATGCTGTAGAAAACCCATTTTCCCTCTTTTCTATCCTTCACCAATCCCGCGTCTTCTAGGAGCCCCAAATGATGAGAAGCTGTAGGCTGAGTTAAGCCAAGAGCAACCATCACCTCGCAGACACACATCTCTCGAACTTCAAGAAGCCTTAAAATCCTCAGCCGTGTCTCGTCAGCTAAAGCCTTGAAAAACTTGCTTCTTTTTTGAACAGAATTTCTGTCTGCACTTTTTTCGGCTAGTTGTTTCAACTCCTCAGCATATCGCGAAACATCCTCCGCAGGGCATATTCCAGACCTGATTAATCGATTAAGTCGTTTGCTCACTCTCAGTTTAGACATCATTGTTTCCAGCCCCTAGGCGATGATACAATATATCTAAATATGTTTATAACAATAACGTCTAGAAAGCACGAAGAGAAGATTTCCCCTCAAAACGTTTCGTGGTGGATGATCTCGGTCATTGGCCTTTTCGTTCTGGGGCTCGGTTTCTCGGCTGGATGCCCAACTGGAATGATGGCGACGGGTCTCACCCCTCTGGGCGTGTTCACCACCTTTCCAACCTCCTCCTCATAAAAAGCTCCAACCCAACACGTTCCAAGTCCTAGGGCGCAAGCGGCCAACAAAATGTTCTGTGTCGCCGCAGCGGTATCTTGTAGGCAGTAGAGGGTGACACCTCGGGCACCATACCCCAAACCAGATTGCACTTCATTTGCACAAACAACGATTACGACAGGAGCTTCCTCAATGAACATTTCGTTTAGTGCGGCAGCCGCCAGCCTACGCTTTCTCCGGGGGTCCTTCACAATGACGAATTCCCATGGTTGAATGTTTCCAGCTGATGGAGCGTGTCTGGCGGCGTCTATCAACTTCCGTACCTCTTCTTCTGAAACTTCCTCTTTCGTGAAGGCTCGGATGCTTCTTCTGGTTTTGATTGCCTCAAAAACTTCCAAGGTCTTCATCCCTCGCGCTCAAGCAACTCGAATCGCTGTTTCAATGGTTATGCCACGGCTGGTTATGTTGAAAGGAATAAGCCTCGGAGCGTAAACAGCCCTCCTCATCTTCTTTATCCTTATCCTCCTATCGATTCCCCCAGCAACTTCATGCGCAGTGAATTCCATCACTCCGTCAACCAAGTGTTGCATGGCGATTTCTGTCTGAGGATCATGCATGCCCTGTGTAAGAAGTAGGAAGTGAATTCCGCCTTGTTTTCGCGCGTTGTTAAGCAGTAACTCAACCGCTTCGAGGACTGACTGAAACTTTTGAGTTAAAATGAGGTGGGAAAGTGAATCAACAAGGGTCCAGCATCCCCCTCGAATCTTTAAAGGAATACTCCTCCGAAGAGCTTGAAGAGCCTTTGTGGTGTGAACGTCGATAAAGGTCCATCTGCTAGTTTTCTCTAGGGCTGAAACCTTCCAACCAAAGGCTTCAAGGTCTTCTCTGAGGGCGTCTGGCGACCTGAAGGTGGTGATGTATGCGACTTTTCCCTCTTTGAGGGCGTGTTGGTGTAGAACCTGTTGAGCGAAGATGTCATATCCAGACCCTGGCTCTCCCATAACTAGAATAACACTCTTATCGGGGAGACAGCCTCCCAACGTTTCATCTAAGCCTTCTATCCATGTTTTGATTAACCCCATAAGCTTCCCAGCTTTAACATGTTATGCCACTCTAACGATATTACATTTTTTCCTAGACACGTGCATAGTTAAAGGGCTGAAGCTGCTTAAGACCCGCGAATTGCACGCGCAAAAGGATAAAAGCATTTTGTCCTATAGAAAATCACGTGATCTTAGTTGGGAGAGAAATATTGTCCGAAATGTGGGAAAAAATCGCCTGCAAACGCAGATTTTTGCTCGAGTTGTGGTGCATCATTTACAGAACCAAGTCGCGCGCAGGTTATTGTTGTCACGACGCCGACGTTGCCAGGCTATCAAATTGTGAAAGTTTTAGGAGCCGTCCATGGCATAACCGTGCGGACCAGAGGAATAGGCGGAAAAATTGTGGCTGGAATTGAAGGAATCTTCGGAGGTGAAGTAACGTCTTACAGTTCAGAAGCTGAAAAGGCACGGAGAGATTCCTTAGAAAGATTAATCGAAAACGCCACAAAAATGGGAGCCAACGCCATAGTTGGTGCAGATTTCGAAACAAGCGACATTTTACAAGGAACCGCTACATTGTTCTCTGCTTATGGAACCGCAGTGATTGTTGAGCCAATCGAAAAGGAAAGCTGAAAACTACGCGCGCCCAATTTTTGCATGTGCGTGCATGGACTTAGGCAACATTCTCCTCTAAACGATTTCCATTAATGATAAGAAGATTGTTGTAAGCAGAACAAATAGCCAATTCAAGAAGATTATTGCACGCACAAAAGAAATGAATATGTTAGGTTCCATTGGAACTAATGAGATTACACTTTGAATTACCAGCTGGAACATAATCAAACCTAGAATAGGAATCGCTTTGGTCAACTTTTCTGGCAATACTCCAAATCTCTTAATTGTGTGCCTTTCCGCATAGATTTTGTAGGAGTAAAAACTGGCGAACATTGGCAAATTAAGTAGAAGAGTAGGTCCTGTCAAATCTAAAGGCCAAAATGTTGCGATGTAGGTTATGTTTATGCCAATTTCTACAAGGAAAGCTGTCCAGATGATGATTTGGCTCAAAATCATGTTTTTAGTAATCTTTGAGACGCCTAGTCCCAAAAAGAAAAATCCCAGTATCTCAAAAATATGGTGTGCTCTGAAGACTCCCATGGTAATTGCGGCATCCAAACGGGATATTAACGCAATGTAACTCTGAATCAAGCATAAGACAACAGCTAAAGCGAGAGAATAGTGTCCCCAGTGGAGCTTCATCTTGTTTGCTCTCAATTAACTACCACAATCTCCCCTTTTCTTTTATGTTAAACGTAATACGCGGGCACGCAGAAAAGTATTGCGAAGCAAGAATCTAGATTGCGCGCGATTGCGCATGAATGTGAAACCTCTACATACACACATTTCTTTATTAATATAGATCAAGATTTGTTTCAAAAGGTTTGTTGATAATGCGAAGATCAAAGCTGGAAATGCATGTTGACATCCTTAAAGTTTTGGCGCGTCATGGACCGTTAAGGCTAACGCACATTATGTATAAGGCTAACATAAACTGTAGCGTTCTGAAACAACACTTGGACTTTTTAATTCAGCAAAACCTCGTTCAAGAACAGACATTGCACACGAAAAGACATAAAACAACAGTTGTTTACGCTATTACAGAAAGAGGGCGAACAGTACTCAAATACTTCTGGGAACTTAACAATGCGCTCCAAATATTTGAAGAAGCAAAGGTCCCAGTATCACTATATTAAACAAAATAATTGGAAGAAGTATCAGTCTTTAGTTTCAAAAATGATGCTAAATAAAGGAATGATACGAGGAAAAACTCTCTGCAACTTAACGTTTCCTCTTACTAGGCAAAAATAAGTTTCATCAATTCTCTTAGTACAGTGTAGATTAGTATTGATAATTCATAAATCCTATAAAATTCACGCCTCAACATCACGGTTGAACAGAAGGTTAAAACAAATGCGAGTAGCGGTTTCCGCTATGCTGTTAACCTTCCTAACAGCCATAAGCGCAGGCGCTCTCCTCTACACCTACGTAACAGGACTGATAGGAAACATCATAGCCAACATTCCCAACGTCCCACCAGAACAACTGACCCTTAACTCAGTCTACATCAACAACACCTGCATAACAGCAACCGTGAAAAACAATGGCAAAGCAGATACACTCACCATAGCCTACGCCTACGTAAATAACGTACCCTACACCCTCACTCCAAGCGTGCAGGTCCGACCTAGCTCCACCGCAACCATCCGCATAACTGGAACTTATACGAGGGGGAACACCTACACTATAAAACTCGTATGCACAAACGGTCACACAATCACTTTTGAAGCAACCTACGAATAGTTCATCCAACCTAAACCCCCTCCCATCATATAAAGTCCAAAAAATAGAAAGGGGGAGATTGACAGCATTCAAGACGACGAAACCATTTTGGAGGGTCTCCATATTTGGAGCCTAATAACAGAAGAATGTTGAAAACAGATTTTTCTCAGAAAAACTGCTTACACTAAAGTGAAGATAGACTAGCATTTATCTAACCACAACAATATTCTAACTGAAAACTCTATGAACAAAACAGCCTACAGAGAAATCATCCAACACCTAATGGAAATTCCCAATCCAACAAAACAAGACCTGAACCAAATTAAAACAAAAATAGCCAACAAATACAACCTAAAAGAAGTCCCACCCAACTCCAAACTAATACCCTACCTCAAAACCCACGAAAAAACCAAACTCCTTTCCATTCTCCGCAGAAAAACGGTCCGCACCATCTCAGGCGTCACAATAGTCGCCGTAATGACTAAACCCTGGCCATGCCCCCAAAAACCTTCATGCGCCTACTGTCCAGGCGGTCCACCCTACGGAGTTCCTCAAAGCTACACAGGACATGAGCCAGCAGCCATGAGAGGAATACAAAGCAAATTCAATCCATACAGGCAGGTTAGAAACCGTGTCAGGCAGCTGGAAGCAATCGGACACACCGTGGACAAGGTGGAACTCGTGGTAATGGGCGGAACCTTCCCCAGTATGCCCCCCAATTATCAAGAACGCTTTATTCAGCGTTGCCTAGACGCAATCACTAAGAAAAAATCTAGGTCACTGGAAGAAGCAAAAAAAAGCGCAGAGACAAGCCAAATTCGCAACGTTGGTGTCACCGTGGAGACGCGCCCCGACTGGGCCAAGGAAAACCACGTTGACCACATGTTATCTATGGGCGTAACTCGCGTGGAATTGGGCGTTCAAAACGTTTACGACGACGTTTATGAGCTGGTCGGTCGGGGACACACTGTTCAAGACGTGGTTGAAGCTACCCGTATACTGAAAGACGCTGGACTGAAGGTAGCGTACCATCTCATGCCGGGGCTACCTGGTTCAAGCTTTAAGCGCGACTTAAAGGGGTTCCAGAGGATCTTCACAGACTCCAGCTTCAAGCCGGACATGATTAAGATTTATCCCTGCCTTGTCCTCAAGGGGACAAAAGCTTACGAATGGTGGAGTCAGGGGAAGTACCAGCCCTACACCACGGAGGAGGCGGCCCAACTTATTCTAGAGGTGAAAAGAATGATTCCTCGATGGGTTCGGGTCATGAGGGTTCAGAGGGACATTCCCGCGTTTCTCATCGAGGCTGGGGTGGACAGGGGCAATCTTCGACAGATAGTTTTGCGGAGGCTTGGGGAGCAGAAGATGAGGTGTCGATGTATCCGATGTCGTGAGGTTGGACATCGGTGGCTGAAAGACGGAATGAAGCCCAATCCTGACAATATACAAATCATGACTAGCAAAGAGGAGGCTTCAGGAGGAGAGGACATTTTCATCTCTATCGAAGATCCGATCAACGACATTCTCATCGGTTACCTTAGACTTCGTATCCCTTCCGAAAAGGCGCATAGACCTGAAATACTTCCTGCGCTAACTTCGATTGTTCGTGAGCTACATGTTTACGGTCCTTTGGTTCCCGTTGGAAAGCGCATGGCGAAAGCGTGGCAACATAGGGGTTATGGAGGCATTCTTCTCTCAGAGGCTGAGCGGATATCTCGGGAGGAGTATGATCGGAGAAAGGTTGTTGTTACGAGTGCTCTTGGGACAAAACAATATTACAAAAGGTTTGGTTATGATTATGATGGTCCGTATGTTTCCAAGATGTTGGAGAACTGAGGGTTTGGGTTTAATGGCTGAAATCAGCGTAATGTATGATTCGCCTGTAGAGTGTTATATCGTAGGGCGTGAAAATTCCAACTATCTTGTTGTTATTGACAACTGGAACACGTTTTATACCATGTTTGACCATTAGTTTAGCTACTTCGAGGATTGAATCGTTGGGGGAGCATGTTATTGGGGACGAGGTCATGATTTCTTTTACTTTGACTTCGTTTGGGTTTAAGCCTTTAGCCACAACTTTTGTTAGTAGGTCCCATCCAGTGACTATTCCGATAGGTCTCTCATTTTCTGTGACAGGAAAACCTTCTATTTCGTGTTTTACTATGAGTTTAGCCACTTGTAGGGCTGTCATGTTTACGTCTATCCTAATGACTTTTGTTGTCATTATGTCGCCGATTTTTGCTGAAAGGATTTGTTCTATGGACATTTTGGTTCCAGCCTATGTGCTAAGCGGTGGATTTAAACGTTTCTTCCAGTCATATTCAAAATTGGACTAAAGATTTAAGAAAGAGTGGTACATAATTTACGGAAGCATGGGGTGATTACGTGGTTAATGCTGGTAAAGGAAGGTTATTCAGAAGGGCGGATGGCAAATATCTGATTTACCTGCCATTAGATTTGGCAACTGATTCCATGTTTCCATTTAGAACAGAGACTTCAGTGAGAGTTAAAGTGTCGTTTAAGACTGGAGAAAAGAAGCTACTCATAGAACCTCTAGAAAAGTGAAAGGCTTCAAATGCGTACACATACAGCACTGTAGCCTCTGTTTATCGAAAACAAATTTCTTGATTGTTTAGTAGGGTTTTATATAAGGCTGCTGTAGGCTAACTTTTTCGACTCCACTGTGATAGCTTAATGCTCTTCTGCAAACGCGAATAGCCCACAAGCATTTGAAATCTTCTAAAGGTTTGTGAATCACTCTTTCTAAGATAGATTGGTTTGAAAGAAGACAACTAAAATTTCCAAATCATAAGTGATAAGAAATAACCCTTATCTTAGTGCCCAACCACGCATCTCCTGAAAACTATCCCGTTTGCAAGAGGGATAAACCTTTGGAAATGGAACAGAACAAAAAAGAACCTAGACAATATCTGGACGTAGCCTTCGCCATAGATTACGAATTATGGGAAGAAGTCACAAAGAGAATGCGCAAGAAACAATTGACGTTATCCGAGACAATAACCGATGCGCTGAAACAATATTTTAAAATAAAGTAAGACAACGGTCAACATATCCGATTGAATCTTATATATCTAACATCTAAACAGTGATTATAGGCAGTAGCAGCGTTACAGTATAAAATGGAGAAATAAGATTTGAGCGAAGGCTTTCCGGGATATAAAGGAAAAGCATTACAAGTTCTGAAAAAGGCTGGCGCCGAAATCGGCGACCTTATCCGCATCACAAAAGATGGGAAAACCTATGAGGGCATCCTCATCCCTCGATCCGAATATGGCGATGAAAAACACGTTGTAATCAAAATGAAGAGCGGCTACAACATAGGAATCCACATCACCCCCAATACACAAATCGAAAAAATCGGTGTAGGAGCCAAACCCACCTTCAAACCCCCACCGCTTCCAAAACAAAAGCTAGGATTACCTAAGGTGGCGATTATAAGCACTGGAGGCACCATCGCCAGCCGAGTGGACTATCGAACAGGAGGAGTGCGCTCTGCCCTCTCCGCAAGGGACCTCTACAGCGTCGTTCCAGAACTCTCAGAAGTCGCCACAATAGACGCCCAGATTCTCTTCAGCCTCTACAGCGAAAACATCACGGCCAAGCACTGGTCAGAAACAGCCAAAACCATTGCCAAACACATCCAAAAAGGTGTAGCAGGAGTAGTGGTGCCCCACGGAACCGACACTATGGCATATACCGCAGCCGCCTTAAGCTTCGCACTTCAAAACCTACCAGTACCCGTAATAATAGTGGGTTCCCAACGATCCGCTGACCGCCCCAGCTCAGACGCCGCAACCAACCTGATAGGAGCAGTGAGGGCGGCTGCGTGGGCTCCCTTTGCCGAGGTGGCCTTAGCTATGCACGAAACGATTTCAGACACATCTATCGTGTTCCATCGAGGAACCAAAGTTAGAAAATGCCACACGAGTCGGCGAGACACCTTTCAATCTGTGAACGCACCCACGCTCGCAAGGATGGAAAACGAGAAGATCACCATGTTGGTAGAAAATTATCGCCAACGTGACCCCTCAAGAAAACCGATCTTGAAACCAAATTTTGATGAGAAAGTGGCGCTAGTCAAATTCCATCCAGGTTTAAACCCCAAAGTCATTGCGTGGTACGTCGAAGAAGGTTACAAAGGTGTAATCCTCGAGGGAACAGGGCTTGGACATGTGAGTAGCTATTGTTTCCCAGCAATCAGGAAGACTGTAAAGAACGATGTGATTGTTGCCATGACCTCTCAATGTATTTGGGGGCGCTTGAACATGGACGTTTACGACACGGGTCGAGACCTTCTAGCAATGGGAGTTATCCCGCTTGAAGACATGCTGCCCGAAACCGCCCTAGTGAAACTCATGTGGGTCCTAGGACAAACAAAGGATGTTGAAGAAGTTAAAAAGCTTCTCACCACCAACATAGCCCACGAAATCTCACCTAGAACCACCCCAAAAGAGGAGGAAACAACAAATGAGCATTGACTATTCCAAAGTCGGACTGAAAACCGGACTTGAGGTTCATCAACAACTCGACACAGAGACCAAACTCTTCTGCTCCTGTAAGCCTAAACTCTTCAAAGAAGAACCGGAAATCACCTTTCTGAGGAGGCTAAGACCCACCCAGAGCGAGCTGGGTCAGATTGATCCAGCAGCCTTCTTCGAGTTTCAGAAAGGCGTGAAAATACAGTACGAGGCGAACAGAGAAACCTCATGCCTCGTGGAGATGGACGAAGAGCCCCCCCATGATCTTAATCGAGAGGCAGTGGAAATCGCCCTCACAGCCGCTCTCATAATGGACGCCAAACCCGTGGACGAGATACATGTGATGCGCAAAACCGTTATAGATGGATCGAACACCACGGGCTTCCAACGGACATGCGTCATCGCTCTTGACGGAGAACTGGACATCGAAGGGAAAAAGGTTCCAATACAACATGTAAGCCTTGAAGAAGATGCTGCTAGAAAGATGGGAGAAAAAGGCTCTATTATCCAATATCGAATTGACCGCCTTGGAATCCCCCTCATCGAGGTCACCACAGCGCCGGTTATTTACTTTCCTCAGGAAGCGGAAAAAACTGCCCTAGCCATTGGACGAATCCTGAGAGCCACGGGAAAGGTTAAGCGAGGATTAGGAACCATTCGCCAAGATCTGAACATATCCATTAGAGAAGGAGCCCTAACCGAAATTAAGGGAGTTCAACAGCTTGAACTGGTCTCGAAGGTTGTTGAGTACGAGGTTCAGCGTCAGCTCGGTCTCCTCAAGATAAAGAATGAGTTGAAAAAGCGCAGAGTAACAGAAGAGAGCATCAAAGATGAGTTCGTGGACATCACTCCCATCTTTAAGCAAACAAAGTGTCGGGTCATCCAAAAAACGCTCAGCCAAAACCAACAGGTGTTAGCGGTTAAACTGCCCAAGTTTGCTGGTTTGCTCAAAATGGAGCTAGCGCCTGGCATGAGGCTTGGAATGGAGATGGCAGACATCGCTCATTTCTGGGGGAGGGTGGGAGGAATCTTTCACACGGATGAACTACCAGCCTATGGAGTAACCGCCAAAGAAACAGACGATCTCAAGAAACTTGTAGAAACGGAACCCCAAGACGCCGTTGTATTCGTGGCAGATAATGTGGAAAACGCAACTGACGCCTTAAAAGTCGTGACGCAGAGAGCCAGAGAGGCGGCGAGGGGTGTTCCCGAGGAAACGCGTGCGGCAAACCCTGATGGAACTACCCGGTACATGCGTCCAAGGCCCGGAGCCGCTCGCATGTATCCGGAGACAGATGTTCCCCCAATCCAGCTGAGTCACGAGTATGTGGAAAAGCTGCGCGCTTGTCTTCCAGAGTTGCCCGAGCAGAAGATGAGGCGTCTAAAAAAGGAGTACGGTCTGAACATGAAGTTGGTGAGGCAAATCTTGGATTCAGAGTACACAGATTTGTTTGAAGTGCTGGCTCAGGAAACCAAGGTTTCTCCCACTGTTATAGCGGTTGCGTTGACGGAGACCATGAAGGCATTGAGGCGTGATGGAATTGAGGTGGAGAGGGTTGGTGATGACCAGTTGAGAGAGCTGTTTCATCTTGTAGACTCTGGAGAAACCACTAAGGAGGCAATACCGGACGTCATCACCTGGCTGTCGAAGCATGAGGGCGCTACAGCGAAGGAAGCCGTTGAAAGTCTGGGGCTGGCGATGATTTCGGAAGAGGAGCTAGAGAAGATGATAGACGATTTAATAAAAGAAAACAAGAGCTTGATAGAGGAGAGAAAAGAGAGCGCTTTTGGGCCCCTCATGGGCATGGTTATGAAGAGAACCCGAGGGCGAGTCAAGGCTGAGACAGTTAGCGAGATGTTGAAAAGAAAGTTGAAAGAGTTCGTTTAACGGCTTTTACATAATTTAAAAACTATTGTGGTTGGCGAGTGCCCAAATTTTATAAAAGAGGAAATTGTTTTAACTGTTGTGGGAGTTCAGCGCTTACGTCATGCTTCTCAGCCTGGGTAGTCGCCGTAGAAGGCGTACAAGAAATCCATCCACCCCTCAGCTGCGAACTTTGTGTCTTCGTAGTATTCTCCCCAGCCGACCCACCACCAAAAGTTATGCACAAATGAGTGGTACGAGGCAGGGAAGAATATACCTAATCCTCCACATCCACCTGCTTCCATTGGATTCGTGTTTCCAACATGAACAACAGCGCTTTGCAGGATGTTTCTGAGGGTTGTAGCTTCTTCAAAGTAGGGACTTAAGTACTTCACGAAACTTACCAGATCGATTAGTGCGCTCCAACCATACAAGCCAAATCCAGGTATCATTCCTTCACCTCTGGCTTCGCCTACTAGTTCGTGGGTGGCTTCCCAGTGTTGGTGCAGGGCTACCTCTAAGGCGTCTGTTAGCGTACGGAGTCCATTCACAACTTCGCCCATCATGTTCATTTTAATTACAGAAAGTGTTCCACAGATCACTGCTGCATACTCTACATTAGCATCCGAATAAAAGTCGGCGTAGGCATCTACCCAAAACACGCATAGATCTTCAGTTGGGATTCCTGGGTTTTTAGTAAGCTCACCTAATATCTTATCGTAAGGAAAGCCATTCGATCCAACAATTCCCTCAGAAACAACTAGGTATTCAATGTCAGTCTTCGCAACATAGTATTCATAAGCAACCTCTATGTACGCCTGTATGCAAGCGTCGAATGCCAGCACTTCTAGGTCAAAGTCAGACAGCGCCTTCACGATCTCCTCGTGGGTAAGGTGATCTTCTGCCAAGTTTAGAACGCCGGTGTGTTCGTCCCAACAAACACCTAGGAAGGCATAACCGTGATCCCAAAGAACTAGGATGTAGCGTTCAGCTCTATAGTTGTCTACGCAATATTTAACAAATCTTTTTAGGATGATTGGGTCTCCCATGTTCACCTCGCCCCATTCCGCCACTGTCGGGGATGTGATCTCATCTGGATTGTCGTCCTTCTTTATGTAGTAAATCCATGATCCTTCCTCTTCTAGACGATCAAGCATCGCCACAACATTAACGTCTTTAGTTGAACCTACCATTTCCAACTCGTTTATGTCCGCTAGGCCGTATGGATCCAAATTGTTGTCGGCGTCTACATACACCATGAACGTCCACTTGGCTTTATTGGCATTCGCCGATATGTTGGGCGTCATAATTCCCAATGTGCTCGCTAGAAGCAGTGTTATCAATATTCCCGTAATTGCTTTTAACTTCGTTTTTCTCCTCTCCTTTCTCAACAAAAAATTGGTGTGGTCCGTTGTATTTAAACTTAGACAGAATCTTTCTACTGAAAAGGCAGCAAAAATTTTTGAAATTTCGAGTTTTTCGCATCCCCCCGTACTCAAGAAATCTGCTATTGTGGTTGGTGATGTACTCAAATGTTCAAAAAAATAGAGGGAGGGATGTTTTGGTTGCTTTGGGAATTCAGGATCGCCCGCGTCGTTTTCCTGATCCGCTTGTTCCTCCGCCGTCGTCATTCCAGTAGGCGTACAGAAAGTCAAGCCATCCTGTGGAGTCAAACTGTAAGGCGTTGTAACGCTCGAAGACATTAGTGGGCTGGTTTGCATTACCTGTGCTATGGAAGGATGGTGGGAACCATATTCCTATACCTAACGCTGAAACTGACTCCATTGGTTTGGTGTTGCCAACATAGACGATGGTCTCGTTGAGGAGCGTGTCTGATACGACCCCAGCTTTTTCTTTTACGTCCGGATCTGAAGCTAGATTTTTAAGGCTTAGGGTGAAGGTGGGAAGGTCAACGTAGTATTCCCATCCATATTCAGCCCATGGAAGGTTTCCATCGCCTCTAGCTTCACTTATTAGTTCGCGGTAAGTGTCGAAGTCATCCCCTAGTTTTGTTTCTAGCTCTTCAATTAATGCTTGAAGGTCTTCTGCAGCTTCCATGATTTTGGAAAGGTCAATGACGGAAAGGGTTGCCATTACTCCTCCGTTCCAGTGGGCTCTCGGCCTGTAATATTCTGCGTATTCGCTTGCAACCGTTATGGCGAAGTCACGTGCTGATATATCTGGATCGCCAACTAAGGCCTGTAGGATTTTGTCGTATGGATAGCCGTAGAGGGGGACATAGTTTTCGCTGCCAACTAAATAGTCTGAGTTTACATTTAATGCGACATATTCGTAGGCAACTTCCATCATAGCCATTAAGCAAGCATCCCAGGCTATAATGTCAATGTGATGTCCCTGAAGAGCCGTTGCTACTTCGTCATTCATTAGACGATCCCTAGAAAGGCCTTCCACCCCGGTATGCTCATCTACGCAGCCGCCAGTGAAAGAGTTCCCATGGTCCCATAGGTCAAGGAAGTAATGATCCGCTGTAAACTCATCATTTACGAAATCCACGAAAGCTTTTAAGACCGTCCAGTTACCCATGTTCACTTCTGCTCCGTTTAAGGGGAACCCACCAACTAGCTCAATGTCCCCTAGAACGACTTTATAGAGATAGGCAGGCGCATAGTAGCCATCCCACAAGACGATGATGTTTACGTCATCTGACGATCCGACATCGTCCATAAGCGCTAGGTTCTGATAAGCCCAGGGGTCAAGGTTGTTGTCAGCAGCCATGTAGACCATAAAGGTCCACTTAGCGGAAGCGTTCCCCGATACGTTGGGCGTTACGATGCCTAACGTGCTCGCTAGAAGCAGTGTTATCAATATTCCTGTAATTGCTTTTGTTTTCGTTTTTCTCCTCTCCTTTCTCTGCACAAATCTGTGTGAAACTCGTAATATTTAACGCTTGTCGTAAATTCTAAAAGGGATAGCAGCATATTCGAAGTATGGAGAAAATAGGGGATGCCCTTTTCACTTCGTGTTAAATTCGGTCGGCATGAGATAGAGATTAGTGGAACTCGCGAGGAAGTGATGAAAACCATTGAGGAACTTCCGCGTCTGGTGGCAAGCGTTTCTAAGGCTTTTAATTCAGTTAACATCAGCGTAACTCCGCCTCAATCTACTCCCACACTTTATCCTACAATCTCGTCTTCCACGAACTGCAGTGAGGCGGCTTTGAAGTTGCTGGAAACGGATTGGGGGAAGCAGCAGCCCAGAACCCTGCCTGAGTTGGTGGAAGCCATGAAGGCTAATGCTTTGCACTATCCACCCACTACCCTCTCCGGAGTGCTTGTGTGGCTGGTTAAGAAGGGCAGGATTAAAAGGTGGAAAACTGATAGGGGCTACGTGTATGCTTTGGCTGGAAAGGAGGCGTAAATATGAGAAAGATTAGGGTTCAGATTAGGGCTCCTTTTGGCGAGATAGTTTTGGAGGGAGACAGCGCCCAAGAAATCCTTGAGACGCTGAGAACCATGCCCGCCCAGTTCATGAGCGAAATAAGTAGTCTGGTCTCTACAAAATTTGCTCCACCAATAAAGGCACAGCTTGAAGGAATCGTTGAACTCACCACGGAGGGGCCTGTCATAACAACCCGAGAGAAGCTGACTCACTACGAAGCCATCGGGCTGATCTTATATGCTTCTGAAGAAAAGGTCAGCACCGCCACCCAAATTAGCCAATTGCTCAGTTCGACCGGAATTAAGTCTATGGTGCCGGCGCGTCTTAACGAGATGACTAAGCGAGGCTTGGTGTTTAAGCCTGATCCGGTTCGACCAGAGTTTAAGTTGACGGTGCAGGGTGAAAGATGGATGGAAGAGGAAGTGTTGTCGAGGCTTCGTGGGGGAGCTATCTGATTTGATTGTCAATGGAAATTTTTCTTTGATTGTCAAAGTGGGTGAGGTGAGAGAATGGGTGGAGAAGGAGAGGTAACGGTACACGTTAGGTATGGTGGTGTGGAGCAGACGTTTACTGGTAGCGTGAACGATGTTTGGATTAGTGTTAATCGGTTTTTCTCTGATATGATTCCAGCTTTTGACATAGCCCGCAAAGTGACATTAACGGTTGACTTAGCCAAGCTAGTTGAAGACTTTAAGGATGTAATCGCCATCGCTCCTGAGGGACCCGAAATACTCATACCAAAGGAGAAGTTGACAGACAGCGAAACCCTACAACTCTACCTGCTAGCAGCTTACATAGGCTACAGACTGGGAAAACTACCCAACGAAACCATGAGAAGAGAAGAATTGTCAGCCAAGCTTGGAAAAAACATTAAGATTACAACCACGAGGCTGGGTGAATTGGTGAAGGAAGGGAAAGTGACCAAAACTGATGATGGAAGCTATAAGATAAATACCGTGGCAATAGTGCGCTTGCAGAAGGAAGTGTTGCCGAAGGTTTTGTCCAAGGCGTTTACTTAGCTGTGTTTCATAAATTCTAATAGTCCTGTCATCAATGAAGCACGTGTGTAGAATGGGAATGCTATGGATGCGGCTTTAATTATCTTTATTTCGTTGTTTTTCGTTTTTGGATTGCCAATAATCTTCTTGATTGTCTATTTCGCGAAGGTTCACAAACCTTTGGAGCAGGCTAAGATTAACACGCCTCAGGAAGTGATCGTTAAAGAGGTGGTGATGGTTCCCTCCAATACTGCGGCGGACTCATGCCCACAACAGCAACACAATGCCCCAACTGCCAAGCACCAAGAAAAACATAAAGCCTTCTTCTACCACGTTTGTGCGTTGTTTGTTTTAAGTTATGAACATGCGTGAATGCGATGTTTGTTACGGTTTTTGGGTTTAAGATTCCTTGATGGCTTTATACGGTTTTAAGTGTTCGATGCATCACGACCAAAAAACTGAAATTTGGAGCAGAATCATCTATTAAATGTGGTTGATTTGTCGGAAGCAAGAAATCGCTTCAGAATAAGAAATGGTGAGATTGAGGTAGAATATGAAGGCCCTCTAAAAGAAGTGAATGAACGGTATAAGAGCATTCTCGACTGGGTAATGTCAAAAAACAGGAAGGCACGTTTAAAAGGCGAAGAGGAAGAAGAAGGCAAAAAGAAGTCGAAACGAGGCGGAGTGCGTAAACCTATATATCCGCAAGAGATAGCAAAACTCAAAAAAGCTAACTTCTTCAAACCAAAGAAGTCACTCGATGAAGTCATAAAGAAGTTTGAGTCAATAGGAGTTCCAACTAGAGACAAACGCACAGCGATACGTAATGCCCTAATAAATGATACTCGCAAAAAAGACTCCAAACTCAAAGCAACTAAAGAAGGAGACACATGGTATTTCTGGGAAGACTAAGACTCTCAGGAACTGTTCTCTTGAAAGAGTTTCTTGACTAAGCCTATGGTAAACCCAATTACTGACTTTGTGTCATCTGGTCCGGGCTTGTACAATCTGATGGTCTTATGCACAGATTCTATCCTTGACTTATTAATGAGGTCACAAATCTCTCCCACGGCGGGGTCATTTAAGACTCCATCCTCAAAGCACTTCCTGATTAACTGACCTATGAGCCATCGCTCTTGAATAGGGTCAATACCCTTTTTCTCATAGTACTTTCTAGCCAAAACAACCTCTAGAACTCTGCCACAAATGCCTAGTGATGCTTTGAAAGCGCCAGCAGAATAGCACTTTCTTATTTCATCAAAATCGAGTTCAAGTTCCTCGCGAATCTCAATTGGCACTATTGATAAATCGACTATGAAGCTCGCTTCTTCTAAAGGTAGACTACCACTTAGCTCAGAAAA
>Ga0315306_10000066_pt1 | contig 47895 bp, 54 predicted proteins | sample TDP1_MG_FD_203803 | JGI IMG/M metagenome (GOLD analysis project Ga0315306, IMG submission 203803) | Freshwater sediment microbial communities from Lake Towuti, South Sulawesi, Indonesia - TDP1 | ecosystem: Environmental > Aquatic > Freshwater > Lake > Sediment | place: Indonesia: South Sulawesi... | reverse complement strand
CGAAAAGGGGCTACTAACTCCAGAGGAATGGCGAGTTACAAGGATGTTGCATGATATGAAATACGGTACATCTGAATACATATTCAATCGGTGAAACACTTGGGAACAAATGTTGACCTTACTTCAAAGGACGAGGATAAAAAATCTGAAAGGAAAGCTTGGGTGAATTGCTTTGAAATTAAAGGAGTACTTCCTTGCTTTACTACACCAGGCTACATTAGAATAGTTGCCCAAGCAGATAACTTGTTAGACGAAATAATTTCTATCCTTGCTTTAAAGTATCCACCTGGGAAAGTGGAATATTTTGAGGAATTAAACGAATTGACACTTAAAATACACAATAGATTAATCAACTTATTTCCCTCTGGCAAAATCACCATGACGAACACTAAAGATCTGGATGAGGCTCGAACAGTTCTTGAAGAGATAAAAAACATGATCAACGAGGCATATATTGACTTCCTTAAATATGGAAAACCTAAATCAGAAGACCTTCAAGCCATAAAACACCTTACTTGGCTGAACTTATACAAGTACCTACCTCGAACGAATTGTGGCGCCTGTGGATACGCAACATGCATGGCTTTCACGATGAACGTGTTACAAGGCAATGCCAAACTATCCCAATGCACACCCTTAAGGGATCAAAAATACTCAACAAACGTAGAGGAGATTAAAAAAATCTTAGGACCATACCTTCTACAATCTTTAGGTTGGAAATAAATTTCCCGTGCTATAGCTTGACGGTCAATTTAGGTGATATGGTTTAACTTGCATCATTGTAAATTCGTTTATCATTAAAAAGCTATGATATACATTTAAATCTGTTAATACAAATTTCTTGATGATGATATGGACATGCGAAGTTCTACTGTGACAAAACGACTAGAGCGCCTAGCTGCATCCGGAATATGCGATGCTTCTGTTGAAAACATTCCAAAATATGCGACGCAGCTAAAGGAACTTATTAAGAAAACTGTGGACGAACGAACGGCTGAACGGGAGAGCGAGTTATTCAAAGCATTGGCGGATCCAACTCGCGTAAAAATTCTTGCTCTCTTGGGCGTTCGGAGAATGTGCGTTTGTGAGATTATGGTGGCACTGGACCTAACTCAGCCTACCGCGTCCCATCACCTCGGTATCCTCGAACGTGTGGGTCTCATAAAAGACGAGAGAGCTGGAAAATGGATCTTCTACAGTATTGCAAACCAAAAACTCACAAACCTCATACAAAAAATTAAGCTCCTTATGATTACCTAAGCTCTCAAACTCATAGCAAAGGCGAGTTGCGAAAATGCTGTGCTGAGTAAAATATAGCACGCCTAACTTGTTAAATGATTAACATGAAAACTAAATCTACTAGGAAAACCAACTCTGCGTTTTTAAGCATATGTAAACTAGAGAAAGCATCACCGGAACTTCTTCAAGTACACCGACTACAGTTGCTAGGGCAGCTCCGCTTTCAAGCCCAAACAGCATAGTTGCCACAGCAATTGCCACTTCAAAGTGGTTGCTCGCTCCAATTTGGGCTGAGGGAGCTGCATCAGGATATTTGAGACCAATAAACTTTGCAAGAACGTATGTAATGATGAATATGACCATAGTTTGTATGTATAAAGGTAGAGCAATCATTCCGATTACCAATGGTTGAGCAACTATTACTTTTCCTTGCAGACTGAAAAGCACAATTAAAGTTATTAGCAGAGCTGTGATCGAGACGTATTTAAGCCATGGAGAAAATTTCGTTTCGAACCATTCGATTCCCCTCTTCAAAATGATTTGTTTTCGCGAATAGTATCCTGCCGCTAAAGGTAGCCCAACATAAATGGCAACCGAAAGAATCATGGTTTCCCATGGCACAGGTATACTTGCAACGCCTAAGAGGAAGCCGGCTAACGGAGCATATAGAAAAAGCATTGATAGCGAGTTAATGGCAACCATTACAAGCGTATGTGCCATGTTACCTTTCGATAGAAAACTCCAAACTAGAACCATCGCCGTGCACGGCGCAACTCCAAGAAGGATCATCCCCGCAGTATACTGGGATGCGTACTCAGCTGAAATAAACGAAGACCATACAATTCTCATGAACAGCCAAGCGAAGAAAGCCATGGTAAACGGTTTAATCCCCCAATTTACAAACAGCGTAAGGCCAACTGGCTTTGGCGTCTTGCCAGCTTTGATTACTTCCTTGAAGTCGATCTGAACCATAATTGGGTACATCATGAAGAACAAACAAATGGCAATCGGGATCGAGACATGAGCATATTCAGTTGCACTTAAGACCTCAGATATCTCTGGGAACGTCCTTCCTATAATTGTCCCTATGATTATGCATAATATGACCCATATAGTGAGATACTTTTCAAATATTCCTAGGGCACGTTTTTTAGTTGCCAAGATTTATTCGCCTATGAAATTCTTTCAGATAACGATCCTTTTTGTTAACTTATTTCTGGTCATTTACAAAACGATATATTTAAAATTGTTGTTATATCCTAACGGTAAACTTAGCCGATTTCTCTGCTTGTAAAACTTATTTAATCTATGAAAAAGCGGAGTATACGCGATCTCTACGAGTAACGAGTTTCGTAGCCGCTTCAGCTGGGATTCTTTTCGGACTAATTTAACAATAAACTTGGTCGCATATCATTCTAAGGAAGAGAAACAAAGTATAGTCTAAAATTGCAAAATAGTTTCTAGAGGTTATGTGAGGTAGGAATGTCAGAGAAATTATGGAACCAAAAATATCTTGACGCCCTCAAGCATGGTGAAAACGCTGTCGAAAAAACTGAAGGTGTAATCACCGCATTTAATACCAATATAGATGCTCTTCATTTTGTGAGAAGTGGTGAAGTTGAAAATATTTTAGGGGCGAATTCGGACTTACGAAGAGAAGTCTCAAGAAAACTCGTTACTCCCGCCTCCGAAATAGAGAGCCCAGCGGACTTTCTGGCTGGCCTTCTGTACGCAATGAGGCTTGGTTGTGGTATGGAGTTCACCATCCGTCAAAAGGAAACATTCGAGTGGATACGTTCAACTTTCAAAATTGATGAAATTCGTATGGGCGGTCAAGCTGGTATTATGGCAAACGTCCTAGCCAATCTTGGCGTAAAGAACGTATATCCACATGTTAGCCAACTTTCTTCTGTGCAGGCGGAACTTTTCGTAAAGGGTACCAGTATTAAGGTTCCTATTTTTAAAGAAGGGAAAATAATTTTGGAAAACCCTAGTCAGGTTTTCCGGGAAAAAGATGAACCGCTGATCCATTGGGTTTTCGAATTTAACAAGGAAACAAAGGTCAAGATAGACTCGATCACGATTGTCTCACCGAATTCCAATAGGCTAATCGCCACTTGGGACGAATTCAATTCCAGGCTGTCTATCGATTCAGCTTTTTCAGTCGGAACTAAGCGTATTATAAAAAATGTTGATAAGGCGATGATTTCCGGCTACCAACTCTTGAGGCGCGACTATCCCGATGGAACTACATATCGTGATCACGTGGATAATTCCGTTGAGCTTATCTCAAGTTGGAAAAAGTTGAATCCAAATCTGAAGATTCATTTTGAGCAAGCATTTCTTCTGGATCCCGAAATCATCCGCTACGTTTTCGATGAAGTTCTCCCTTATGTCGATGGCTTTGGAATGAATGAAGACGAGCTTTGTTTCATTCTTGAGGCTTATGGATTCAACAATTTAGCGGAAGAAATTAAATCATCATTTGCGGCTTCTTGCCTATACGATGGCATGGAAAAACTTTTTGATCTAATTAAAGTCTCGCGTATTGATCTTCATACACGAGATTTCGCAATTAGTCTCTTAAAACCCAGCTTTGGAATTACACCGCGAACAGAGCAGAATGCTCTACTGTTTGGGGCTTTATGTGCTGCAACCAAGGCGTTAACAGGGCAGTTCGGAAATCTAGAAGAGATTAATAACGCTTCAACATCCCCGCGCCTCCATCTTAGCGAATTGGGATTAAAAGAACACAAACATTTCTCAAGAAAAATTGAAACTTTAGGATTATCAACCAAAGATGAATTTTTCAAGTCCGGAATCGCTGATGCAGAGAATCATTGGATTGTTTACATTGTTACTAAAATTACTGATAACCCAGTTAGTACTGTTGGACTAGGCGATTGTTTCACTGCCGGATTAATCGTGGGAGAAATTGAATAGAAGAAACTATTTGGAGATCATCGACTGATAAAGCTCTTTTAGAGATGCAATCAAGTCATTCGTTGTTTTCATGTTTGAGAGAACTAATGGAATTTGCTCAATCTCTGCTAACTTGACGCCTAATGAATCAACTTCCTTCGGACCGTGGAGAACAATCATTCTAGGTTTTAACGGTGTAACCCTGACCGCGACCATTGGCGAACGACCTCGAGTCACGTTGGTAAAGATCAAAACTCTTTCAGTTGTAGTTCCAAAGATTTGCATAAAATCCATTCCGGATAGCGTCACAACCGCTTTGGGGCTATCTAAAACTGTGTATCCATATATATTCCGGTTAAGTAGGTGTGGACAAGCAAGTACAGTACCTTGGATGGTTTCACAGATCTTCTGCGCTGAAACTGGAACTGGAAATTCGCGGACGTCTAAAATTGCTTCTGTTGGGATCCCTGCAATTCGGGAAAGTTCGTGGAGGAGGTGCCCACCCGCTGCCTCGTCGATGGTAATTAATGCTTCGACAAATCTTCTCACAAATTGCGTTCCAGGTGACTTTCTTCTCCCACTTTCATAATCGCTAATCACTGATGGCGAGATTCCCATTTCTTCAGCAAGCTTAACCTGCGATACATTAAATAATTCCCGCCATTTCCGCATGGTAACTCCCGGATTTCGGGATAGAATGATTTCCCCAGCGATTTTACTGGATAATGCTTCTTTCACGGTCGTCGGAATAGACAAGAAAAGTTGAGCCTCCTTTCCAACTGACGAATTTAATTAGGCATATATTGACTGTATAGGACATAAACTTTAACCCAAAATGTTAACTTCTATAGATGGAATTGTGGAGGGCTTTATTTCGTGGAAACCGCAAAGCCCCCGGTGCCAGTTGAGGTCGTTGACCTGCAAAACTTTGCCCGACTTGCGCTGGGTTTAGTTGAGGAACCCCCATTAATATGGCATTTCAAATTTGAGGAGCGACATGTCCTTGGGGTTTTCGCCGCTTATATGTACTGGACAGGAGACCTTCCGCTGTTCGCTTACATTACTATAGACGAAAAACCCGGCTCATTCCTAGCTTACCGAAGCAATGCACCTAAAGGCGAAGAATTCGTCTTTACAAATGAAATTGAAGATCCAAAATTTGTTTATTCCCCCTTAATTGATTTGGCTAAACCTCCACAATTGCTAGAAAAATGTCTGCGAGAACAGGCTCCGACCCCACCGAAGCCTATGCTTTCCGAGATTACTGCTCTTCACTCATTAATACGCGTCCTTCTTCTTCTCTCCCTGAGGGAAACTGCCGTCTTTCCAATCTGGCATTTCAAGCGGGATAAAATGCATATCATCGGTACATGTGTGCCCTTTGAGCACTACTATGAATCTGATGCCCTCCCAGTCTTCTTCTACCTTAAGCAAGATCATCCCCCGGCTTCCTCATTTATTCGATACTGTGCGACTAAATTTACCGGAGAGAAACTCGAATACGTCAGCAACACCGCAGATACAAAGTACTTCCATGCAAAGATAGTTGACGTAAAAAACTTGCCTATCTTTCCATAAATTTTATCGTCTCGTTCAAAGTTTCTGCTATATATCGACTGTAGATCAGCTATTGAATAGTGATCTAATGACGGCGAAAAAATCCCACATGCTTCAGCCGTAGAAGCGTTAAACAAGGAATCCTTTAGTACTATTTACGCACTTCTTCTAGAATTTGGTGTAATAAGTGCGGTTATTTCGGGATGAAATACGTAAATCTGCAAAAGAGAAAGAGTCAAACATAGTGCTAGCTTTAGACTTGGTCGAGGTAAAGCGAGGCAACCTCATTCCTAAAAGCTTCGAAATACTTGAAAAAACTGCACCCTACATCTGCGCGGTTAAATTAAATCGACAACTCGTACTCCCACTTGGCCTGTACGGAGGCGCCGATAAAATCGTAAAACGTACCCATGAATTCGGATTGCCGGTAATTATGGACTGCAAAATCAACGATGTCGGTTATACAAACGTCGCGATTGCCACACATTACTTTGATGCTGGGTTTGACGCTGTAACGGCAAGTCCATTTGTCGGCTGGGAAGATGGTCTCCAACCGGTATTTGAACTGGCTCGGCAAAGAGGCAAAGGCGTGATATTGTTGGTCTACATGAGTCACCGAGGAGCCCATGAGGGGTATGGGCAAATGGTGCACATTTCCAAAGGAAATCGTCTCAGACCGCAGTATGAAGTCTTTGCTAGGAACGCGAAGCTTTGGAAAGCCGATGGAGTCGTTGTAGGGGCAACGTATCCTGAGAAAATTAAAGCAGTTCATAAGATCCTCAAGCAGGATGTTCCAATTTATTCCCCAGGTGTTGGATTACAAGGTGGTGACATTAGATCTGTCATTTCTGCTGGTGCCACATACTTAGTTATCGGTAGATCAATTATTTACGCAGAAAATCCCGCTGAAACTGCTAAAAATCTTAAGGAAATCGCATGGCAAGCGTCAACATAGTTCAACTGAACTCAATGAAATAACGTTAGCACGCTTTCTTGGTCTTTGTAATGAAACTTGAGAAAAATATGCATGAGTTTATTTCATCAGTATATTAGCATAACTACTGAGGTTGCCAAAAGTTTGAAAGTCTGCTAAGAGCATTAAGACGATCTCTGTCCCCTACTCTGGCTTTATTTATCGCATCTCTTAGGGTCTCAATAATTTCATCATAACTTGATTTATCAATTGGAAATGGGACGCCATCTTTGCCTCCTACGCAGAACGAGTATCTTACGGGGTCCTTCCAGCTAGGAGTTGCCCCGTAGATAATTTCTGAGACTAGCGCAAGTCCTCTTACCGTGGCTGGACCGACTCCTCTTATACTCAATAATTCTTCATAATTTCTGGGTTGAATTTCGTAGGCTTTCTTCAGGGCGTCCCAATTAATGTTTCGAGGCATGGTAAGAACGTGAACCGCGTAATCCTTCTCCATAATTTCTCTTTGTAACCATTCTCGTAAAGTCTTCTGATGTGTAGGCCGTAAGGATGTAAAATTTCTTTTAACTTTTTCAGGGCCGTCTTTAACAAGGTCTGTCGATATTTTTCGGCTTTCCTCGCTTTCTTTTGCGGTCATGTTAAGAACATTTGCCTTAACTACATCGCATACTATGGCATCATGCGGTTCGTTTACAAAGCTTTTAACGTGATCCGAAAGCCAGTGATAACGCCTAGCAGTTTTATCCTCGGTATTCATTCCTTGCTGAATTACAACCCATCTGCCATTTTCAGCTACAAAAAATGTATGGTGATAAAGCGGGTAGCCAGCTTGGATAGCCGAATTATCGACTTTAGCGCTCATTCGGCTAGCGTATTTTAACGAATGAATTTGCTGAGTAGAGAAATTGAATGTATCTCCTATTTTTTCAATTTCTATTGGGGTTTGCAAAGAAATTTTTCCTTTTCCGCCTGCTACTGCAAATCCATGTTCCTCAGGTTTTATTGCAGATTTTAGTACACCAGTAACGATAGTTGTAACCCCCGATGAATGCCAATCGTAACCTAAAACGCATCCAAGTGCTTGAAACCAGAACGGATTAGAAAGCCTCCGTAACAATTCATCGTATCCATATTCATCGACGATAATTGTAACTATTTCGTTCGCCAATTTTTTCATGCGAGTAACTAGCCAAAACGGTGCTCGGCCGTAATGGAGTGGAAGTTCGGCGATGCCAGTTTTTCGCAGAGTGTTTCACCGACAATAGTAAGAAAGTCGGATTTAATAACTGTATAAAATAACTAATCGCTCATTAAAGCATGGGATTTCATGAACAATATGTTCATGTTATATGAACTTAAATGAAATTTTTCTACCGCGGAAAGAGTCAAGATTTTATGCATGATGCTTACAAGACTAGGAGCTTCTATCTGTGTTAGGTGCTTGCCTCGTAGCTGAATTTAAGTGCCGGGCTTATATCCCAGTTATCTTGCCATGTTATCTAAGGCTTTGAATGCATAGTTGTTTGATCAATCTATGAATTTGTGAAATTAACTTATTTATGTGATTTGCATCTAACTTTTGACATCCAGCCAAGAGGTTTACGAATTGATTTCAGAATCTCCTGAATGGGTTAGGCTAAGTTGGGCAGCGACCATTACTTTAGGTTTTGAGCCAGGCTTATTTTATCGGGATGCGAAGTTAACATGCATTAATCTTTTGATGCAATATAGCGATGGATGCAAAGGCAATTGTCTCTACTGCGGGCAAGCAAGAGAAATCCCAGGAGGATCAGACTGTAAGAATCTGATACGAGTGGAATGGCCTTCCTACAGGCTTAATGAGGTAATAGCGAGAACTCGACTAATTAAAAACGATGTCGAACGTATCTGCATTTCCATGATCACTCACCCAAAAGCTCCTAAAGATCTTTTAACAATCTTAAACGAAGTCCACAAAAGTGTAGATCTACCTATTTCTGTCTTAATAACCCCTACATTGATCACAAAGGATCTAATGTATGAGATCAAGAATGCCGGAGCCGACAGAATTGGGATAGCTGTAGATGCGGCTACCCCTCAACTTTTCTACAAACTACGCGGTAAACCAGTTAAAGGTCCACATACTTGGCGTCGGTACATCGAAGGTCTCGTTGATGCCGCGAGCGTCATGGGAAATGGAAACGTCGGTTGTCACTTAATTTTTGGATTGGGGGAAACCGAGAAGGAGATGGTCTCGGCATTTCAGATGGTCTACAATCTCGGAGCTAGGGCCCATCTTTTCTCCTTTTTCCCGGAACCCAACTCAGCCTTAGAAACTAAACCTCAACCACTCATAAGCCAGTACCGAAGAGTTCAACTAGCGAGATTCTTGATCGACGAAGACATTTCTCATTTCGAAAATATGAAATTTGACAAGATGGAGCGAATAATCAATTTTGGCGTTGATGAAGGCACGTTAAAAACAATTGTCGAGTTTGGTAAGCCATTTGAAACTTCGGGTTGTCCGGGTTGCAATAGGCCGTTTGCGAACGAAAGGCCGAGTCAACCCATCAGGAATTTTCCTTTTCCTCTAACAAAAGATGATATTGCAGATGTCAAGCAACAGATCTGGCTATACGACAATTTGCCCTAAGCGATCTTTGTCTTAGTGAGGAGGCATTACATGAAAACGTGGAGGTTCCTCGACACTGGCTGCCGTTGCGCGGCAGAGAACATAGCGCTTGATGATATTTTTTTGGAATGCCGTGCTAGAAACTTAGTTCCAGATACTATACGTTTCCTTCAATTTAATCCGCCTGCGGTTTTAGTTGGTTATCATCAAGCCGTCGAACACGAAGTTCGAATGGATTTCTGTAGAAGTGAAGGCATCGATATTAACAGACGGATAACTGGTGGCGGTGCAATATTTTTTGATAAGCCATCCCTAGGATGGGAAATAATCGCTTCAAAATCTGAGGTGGGATCTTACCGATGTATAGATGAACTATACGAGAAAATGTGTGAAGGCACCATACTTGGGTTAGAGGCACTTGGAATCCAAGCGGCTTTTCGTCCTAAAAATGATATAGAAGTTAATGGGAAGAAAATTTCGGGTACAGGTGGAACGGAACAAGGCAATGCGTTTCTTTTTCAAGGAACTCTTTTGATCGATTTTGATGTCAGTACCATGTTGCATGTGTTAAGGATTCCAATCACGAAGCTTAAGGATAAAGGAATAAAATCAGTAAAAGAGAGGGTCACATGTATAAAATGGGAGTTAGGTTATCAGCCGAATTTTGACAACATCAAGCAAGCGTTAAAGCAAGGATTTGAACTGGCATTCGGGATAAAGCTCGTTGATGATAGGTTGACGCCAGTCGAGGAGGGGCTTCTAAATAACAGACTAAGCAAGTTCCAATCAAAAGACTGGATCTTTCTTGAACGACGTCCTTTAGATGAAGCGGCAGAGGTACATGCAATTAATAAAACACCGGGCGGATTAATTCGCGTATCCCTAGCCATAGATAGCAAGTTTAGAATCATCAAAAACGCGCTTATTACCGGAGACTTTTTCGTCTACCCTTCTAGAGCAATCTTGGATCTTGAGGGGAGCTTAAAATATGCCCCATGCGATGAAAATGCTATCCGCGATATCGTTTATCGCTTCTTTAAGCGCGGTCAAGCTCAAATTCCAGGTGTAACTCCTGATGACCTCATTAAACTAATTTTTGAGGCGATTGAAAAGACAGCCTACGGGCAGTTTGGTATTAGTCCAGCAGAAGCTAATCACATCTACACTATTTCTAAAAGCTTTCATGAAATCTTAAACAACGGTTATAATGTTCTTCTTTTGCCCTACTGCGCTAAGCTTCCGACGTGCGAGTACAGAAGAAAAGATGGGTGCGTAAAATGTGGCGGGTGCTCAGTCGGTGAAGCTTACGAGTTAGCCGAAGAGGCAAAGATGGTGGTGATAACGATACAAAATTTTGAGCATTTAATGGAAACCTTGGAAAAACTGAAGCAGCGGGGTATCCAAGGTTACGTTGGGTGTTGTTGTGAAGCTTTCTACTGCAAGCATCAAACTGACCTTGTACGAATTGGCATGCCGGGAATTCTCGTAGGTGTTGATAATCAGACTTGCTACGATTTGGGGAAAGAACAAGACGCTCTTAAAGGGAACTTTGAAAGCCAAACCGAACTAAAAATTGACCTCCTCCGTAAGTTGGTAAATCACAAAACAACAGGAGAAAGCTAACAAAAATGCCGGATTTTGACGCTATAGTTGTGGGAGGCGGTCCAGCAGGGGTTATCTCGGCTTTAAAATGCTCACAATTAGGACTCAATGTTCTTTTAATAGAGCAAGAAGATATGGGGCGTCACAAACCTTGCGGTGGCATACTTACTTCCGTGTGTGCTGATATTCTGCAAGGAACGCTTAAAATGCAAATACCTCAAACTGTGACTTGTTCACCCCGAACGCTAGGGCTATACTATGTGCCTCCGAGCGGAAGGAGAGATAGCGGCCGCGTCAAGAATTACGAGCTTCTTAATGTCAACCGAAACTTATTCGATAACTGGCTCCTCTCTCACGCTATACAATCTGGCGTTCAGGTTTGGACTCATGCAAAATTTCTTGACGTTAGAAAATCGAAGCCCATTCAAGTTTTGATTATGAAAAACAATCGAGTCACTAAAATGACTACCAAGTATTTGATCGGGGCTGATGGAGTCCATTCTAGAGTACAAAGACAATTACGTAATGAAACTAAATTAAAGACGGTAACAATCTTACAAGAATACTGCCATGCAGAAGGGGACTTTGAAGATTGCTTTTACATGTTCTTTCGAGAAAGCGTTTCCCCAACATACTCTTATCTTATCCCGAAAGACGGTCTTTACGTAATCGGAGTTGGACTTCCTAAGAATCATCCCACCGCTATTTCCGAAGCCCTCAACCATTTCAAAAATTGGTTAAGTGAAGATTTTGCGTTTAAACTGTTATCTTCAAAGCGGAAAGAAACTTGGGCAATCCCATATGGTTTCACATTTACCGGTATAGGAAACATAATCTTAGCTGGAGATGCTGCGGGATTCTGTAACGCATTATCTGGAGAGGGTATCAGACTAGCCATCGAAAGCGGCATTGCTGTAGGCGAAGCCATTCAAGATGCGATATCCACCAACAAATCTCTTGCGTTAACATATACGCATCATGTCGATGATCTCACAAATTTCATACATAGGACGTATAGGTTTGCAATTAGTTTAACGGATAAGCGTAGAGAGGAATTTGTTAAATCTGAGCTTGCTCGCATCCCGCTCAGGTGACAGTGATCAAAAAGTCTATTTGTTAAACTTCGAGGGCATTAAGTCAGCAAAAATTTGCGAACAGCAAATCGGTGAAAACGTAGCTGTCAATCTCATAGCCTTAGCAAACTGGATTGCATCCTCTGCTGGAAACGCGATCGCGTTTACACCTGCTCTCACAGCTAACACGTCAGTAAGGATCCTATGTTCACCCACTGGTCGTGCGCAACCTAAAACCAAAGGAGTAGTAGGCATCATTAACCTAGCTGTCACCAATACTTTTGCAATGTCCTGCGGTGTTGGAGGAACTATATCTTCCATTAGTGTTCCTCTAATCGGCATTAATACGATTACTATCACAGCAGCGGGTTTATACTTAGAAATTATTTCAAGAGATTTCAACTCACCTTTGAGCGTACCATAGTGAAGCCCAACAAGCACGTGTGGAACTAGAGAAATTCCCGAGTCGCTTAGTGCTTTTAACGATTTATCATAGTCTTCAACTTTAGCGTTTAGATGGTAAATTTTTCGTATAGTTTCGTTTGAACCGATTATGTCGATTAACGCTGCGTCGATTCCTGCATTTTTTAGCTTTCTTGCTGTGGAATCGCTAATTATTCCAGTATGCACTACTATCGTTAAATCTAAGTCTCTCTTGACTTGGGCTATAGCGTCTGTGAATCCGTCGAGTGGAACAGAACCGTCTGGTAGGCATCCACCACTAATCAGACAACCGACGCTTCCTCTTTCCTTAAGTTGCTTACAAGTATTAATCAGCGAGTCTGGACTGGTTGCAGGAATCATAGTTTCAAGAATTTTTCCGAGGCAATGTTTACATCGTAATGCACAAAATTTTCCAGTTATCGAAATGGATGGAAACGCTATTGGCGAGGAGCAAAATTCAGAGGATTCGTAATGGATAAAACTTGGCGCGTAAAACCGAATTTTTTTTCCAAAGAATTTCCAAGAAATTTCTCTAGAAGTCTCTGCTAAGTTTTCGAGCTCTCTGTCACTGGCGTTTAGTATCCTAAGATATTCTTCGCGGGACTCCAATCGGCAACCCCACAAGGCCTAGTGCGAAATACAGTATTGTAATGCTAAGTTAGTTAAGAAGTTCGTGGACGATTGAAAGTCCAGCCTTTACTTTGATATTTCTCACTCTGTAGTTTAACCGCTAACATGGTTTCTTCTTCACTTAAGACATCTTTCACTAGCTCAATTTCCAATGCTCCTTCAAATCCAGTCTTTAACGCGTTTAAAACCTCTTCAAACGTTACGCGTCTCCCAACTTCCCTATTAATGGTGGTTACTCTTTCCTCAACGGTTTTAATCGCTTTATCACTAATCTTCTCCATTCCTACGCGTAGCACCTTGAACATGGTCCTTATGTCTGCGTCAAGCAGAATTGTACCGTGTTGAAGAATAGTGTTTCCTCTTCTTGTTTGAGCATTTCCTGAGATTTTCTTTCCATTTACAATTATGTCATTAATAGGTTTGAATTCAGCGTCGATTCCTATTCTATTGAGTGCTATTACGATTCCAGTGCATATGGTTTCATATGACTTCGTTATGTCCTCAGGAATTTTCGGGTTTCCTTGATCAACTACGACACTGTAGGTTAGTTCGCCGTTGTAGTCATGATAGACGGCGCCTCCTCCAGTCATTCGTCTAACCACGTCAACTCCTAACTCTTGACAGGCGTCTAGGTTTACTTCTTGTTCAACTAGTTGGAAATAGCCAATCGAAACTGCTGAGGGCTTCCAACGGTAAAAGCGAATCGTGTTCGGAGCCATGGCTTGGTTTCTTTTTTGAGTTATGGTCTCATCGATCGCCATGTTCATATGGGCGCTATAAATATCGAGGCCGAGCAGTCGCCATTTTTCTAACATTTACCTACCTCTTTGAACTGTAGAGTTGCATTTCAATTTCGGCGATTTGGCTTAAGGAAGGTGTTTCTGGATAATTGTAGATGGGTCCTGTAGGCCTTTCGTTATAGAAGGGTCGATTACAATGGGGGCATCCAGATGTTATGAAGGGTTCCCCAGTTTTAATAAGTGGTTTCAATTCCCTTTCGGGAATACCGAAGTCGCGGATTGTTTCATGCTCATCAAATGTCATGTTGTTAAACTGACTTCTACCATTTGCTATGAGGTAACGCGCGACCTGGATTCGTCTATATCGCTCAATTGGTGGTGGAGGATGCTTTTCTAAATAAGTCCCCGGGATAGGGGTGAAGGCAAAAAGTCCTGGATAAACACCGATGTTGACCACTTGTTGAATTACCTTGGCAAGGTCTTTTTCTGTTTCTCCAAGTCCGACTATAAGGTGTGTGCTCACCCAACCAGCCTTTAAAACATCTACAGCGGATTTTAGCGCTTCGAAGTGTTCTTCCCAGGTGTAAGGTCCGTTAGCATCAAAACCTTTAACTCTGTTGAATATTTCTTCAGTTGCCGCGTCAATCGGGATTCCAATGCGTTCTACTCCCGCCTGGGCCAGCAGCTTAATCTCGTTTTTACCCAACGGCTGGCATGAGACTGAGATTGGAATATCGGTGTGTGATCGTATTCCTTTCACGAGACCTAGGACGTCTCTAAGCATCTCGGGATAATTCAGGGTCTGGATACAAACGCGTTTAATTAAAGTATTCGTCGCAGCGTTTTTTATCCTTGAAATTACCCTATGGGAAAAGAAAACCGGCCAAGTCACGCGTGAAAGTAGATCTGCTTTCGATGTGCTGCTGATTGCCTGGGGACAAAACCTACAGTTAGCTATACATTTTCTTGATGTGTACGTAAGAAGATATGCTGTTGAAGGGTTTGCATTTAATATTCCATTGTTTAACCCAAGGATTACTGCTGAGCCGTAGGAAACCCGCACTTTTTCTGGAAGCGCATACGCGGGCGACTTGTCCTCTTCAACTCTGATTTGCATGCATGTCATCCTTATCATTTAGTTTGATTCGAAAATATATTCATAGACCTTTGCAAGATGTGACATTTATTCTCATCGCCATGGCATTAATGAATGGGTGTTTATCATCTATCGTCGATTGCAAATACGACTTCAAAGCGATATTTATATTATAATAATATAATATTTCATGTTCAAATAATATGAGATGAGCTTCATGAACGAGATCCGTGTTGCTGTGGCCGGGGTTGGAAACTGCACTTCAGCATTAGTACAGGGTGTTCATTATTACCGGAACGTTAAAGAAGAAGAACTTGTACCCGGGCTTCTTCACGTAAACTTTGGGGGATATCATCCCAAGGACATTCGATTTGTCGCTGCGTTTGATATTAACCAGGAGAAAGTTGGCAAGGACTTAGCAGACGCTATTTATGCCGCTCCTAATAATACACCGGTCTTTTGTAAGGTTCCAAAGCTTGGTGTAACAGTAAAACGATCTCCTGTCTTGGATGGGCTTGGAAAATTCTGTAGATCCATAATCAAGGTTGCTTCCTCACAAGAGGTTGTTGATGTTGCTGAGGAATTAAAAAGGACAAAGGCAGATCTAATTTTGAATTATGTGCCCGTTGGGAGCGAACGGGCCGCGCGATATTATGCAAATGCGGCTATCGAGGCTGGTTGCGCTTTTATAAATTGTATGCCATCCTTCATTGCTTCAACTCCTTTTTGGCAAAGGAAATTTAAGCAGGCTGATCTTCCGGTGGCTGGAGATGATGTGATGAGCCAAATTGGCGCCACCGTCCTTCATAAAACCCTTGCAAAACTCTTTGTCGACCGGGGCGTAAAAATCGATGAGAGTTATCAGTTAAATGTTGGCGGGGACACTGACTTCCTAAATATGCTTGATGAGGCGAGGTTATTAACGAAACGTGAGAGCAAGACTAGCGCCGTCCGGGCGATGATCCCTTACCCGGTGCCACTTCGCATCGGACCAAGCGATTATGTCGATTTTCTCAAAAACATTAAGGTATGTTACATTTCAATGAAAGGCAAATACTTTGGTGACACACCTGTGATAATCGATTTGAAACTTGAGGTTATAGACGCGCCGAATAGTGCTGGAGTAATAATCGATGCTATTCGAGCAACAAAAATCGCATTGGATAGAGGGATCTCTGGACCCTTAATTGGCATATCTGCGTATGCCTTTAAACATCCCCCAGTGCACGCCCCATACGAAATTGCAAAAACTTGGGTTAGAGATTTCATTGAAGGTAAAAAGGATCGGTAAACAGTAGTTGTGTTCCGTTAATCTAAAAGTTAGGATTCCGTACGCCACAGTTCTTTTTTCAACATGTCCCGCACTGCAGCCCTAATGGCAGCACTACGGCTTGGGTACATTCCAGACCTAATAAGTTCATCTAAGCCTTCAATGAGGGCTTCCGGCAACTTGACTGTAACGAGTTTCATATTATTTCCAGCCATCTGGGCGTAATACGATTTAAACACGCTTTAGATGTTAAAAACGTTTTATACGTTCAAATGAGTAAAAAGACCCGCTGAAACTTCAAAATCAGCGTTGAATGAGGCAAAAATTACTGTATGAGGCAGAACTTGATTTTGTCGTCTGGGTCTTTTAGCTTAAATATTCTTTTCCTTTCCATAGAAAAAAGCTTGAAAAGATTGATTATTGGTGTTTTTGTTACATCAACGCTGGGCTAAATATGGCGAGAAAATGCATTGTTTTATCTCCTGTGTTCTTGAGGCTATGTTTTTCCTTTGGTGGGCCAATGGCGATAGATCCGGCTTGGACATTAAACTTCTTCTTTTCAACGGTCAGTACTCCAGACCCGCTAACTATGTAGTGGATTTCATATTGTGCATTATGAGCGTGCTCAAATAACTCTCCACCTGGTTTGAGCTCGCATACAAGAAAGGTCAACTTGTTGTCGGAGTTTGCACTTGTTATTAAGGGTTTCATTGCAAAGCCTTTACCTACATCTTTTGGCATTTCCCATTTCACATCTTTATCACTACGCACTATTCCCATTATGTTTCCTCCTAAACGGCTAATGTTCGAAAACCTTTGGTTTTCTAGTATAAGAGTATGTCCATTCGTGGAGTAATTGTTAGGGAAAAAAGTTATATCTTGATTATGTATTTGAGAACAATCTCAAATCAAAGATTAAAGGGGAATGGTAGCCGCAATTCATGCCGAAAGAGGCGATAGAGTATGGACGCGCATGATCCAAATGCAGTTGGAAAGCAAGGTCGATGGTTTAAGAACGAGTGGCGTTGTCCAATTTGTGGTAATCATTTCCAAAAGCTGAAGGATTTTAAAGAACACGTAACCAAACATTTCTAGGATGAAGCGTAACCTAAAACTACATATATTTTTATCTATCACGTTTTCCCTTGAGTTATAAGGTGGAGTATATGGGCGGAGCAAAGAAAAAATCTATGAAGCAAATTGAGAGAGCACAAGCGTCCAAAGAGCCGAAGGAGAAAGAAGTTAAGAAAGCAAAGCCCCTAGTAGCCGAAAAGAAGTTTGGAGGAATCAATGCCCCAGACGTGGCAAACCCCGATTTTATCAGTGAACTCGGTAAAATGAAGGCTATTACACCCTACGCTGTAGCCTCACGCTATGGGCTTAGGTTAAGCATTGCAAAAGATATACTTGAAGATCTCTCACATCGCGGAGTTATTCAATATGCTGGTGGCCACGCTCGCCTAAGGATATATCGACTAATAGCCGCAACCTAAACTTTTTCTACGCGAATTTTTGTTCCACTTGTTACCTCTCTAAAAAGTTCTAGGTTTTTTAATACTCGCCCTACCAAGTTTACAGACGAATAAGGCTGCGTTTTTCCATAAAAAATACAAAGTGCATTACCCATCGGCCAATACGCGATTGTACCCGTTTCAACAGTTGATTTCGGGTTTTCAACTCCCATCTTGACGGGGATATTAAAGTACACTTCTTCCTTCCATAAGGTCGCTCGACCTTCTAATGGGAGCTTTCGGAGTATGGCTTCTACTGTTCGTGGCGCCAAGAAACGGACAAGTTCTCCTCCTACCTCCCCGAATTTTTCAAGTAGAAATCTAATGGGTATGCGAGACAGCTCTTCTTTTGGCAAGGGATAATTCTCCAAATTATTTAACACGGTACTTTTACTTTTATTTGTCGTCATAAATGGATCTAGTGGGCACAGTCGATTCTGAGAAATAAAAATGCAGTCGCGGCATTTCTTGGGCTATGAGTTTAGTTTTAGCGTGCAACATAAACTATGGTAAATGAGGAGTTAAATTCTGCCCAAGATCATGAAGGCAATAACCAATCCATAGATTGCGATAGCTTCGATGAATACAATATATATGAATGTTATACTGAACATTTCTGGTTTTTCAGCGACCGTACCTATTGCTGCCGCGCTGGCTGTCCCCATTCCAATTCCAGCACCGCAACAAGCCAAACCCGCTGCAAGTCCCGCGCCGACTATGTAAAGACCGGTATCAGCTGGGCCCTGAGTTACCTGCGGCAAGACTAAGGCGCTGGCAACTAAAATGAGGCTGGACAGTGATCCTATAGCCATCAATGCTGTTGAAAACATCATAACAAGCTTTTTCTCCATTTTCTTCACCGCCGATTTGTTTGTAAAATTGTTGCATTCGTTTTTTAAATCTATTTGCTGATGATTGGTTGATGTAATATTAGTGTTTGCTTTATGCGGTCTGCAGATAGATTATTTGCTTTTCCAACGGCAATTGCTTTCAGATCGTTTATCTCATAAAATTTAAGATTTAAATACGCTAAAATTACTCCAGCGTGAAATCTTAGTCCTTGAAATGTGGTTAAGTACTCGTTTGTCAAATATCGTTTGAACCCAATTTCAACTGGAGAAAAGGACTTCTCTGTTTCACATAATACTAATAGTTTGGCAAGAATATGCTCGTAGTATCCTGGTGTAAGTGCTCTTAGGGCATCGGTTGGTGACGGAGAGCGAAGTGCAACCTTAAAGTTTGATGGTGTCGTAAAATAATGGATAGGAATTAGAACTTCCTGAATTACCGATTGTTCTAATCCCAATTTCTTAGCTCGAGCTAAGCAAATCATATTTACCAAATCTATTTCTTGTCCAACTAGATGGCGAATTTCTTCTCGATCCCATCCTCTCAAATAACCTGCCTGTTCCCAAATTTTTGTTAATGCGAATCTTTCAATTGTCGCTTCAAGCGGTAAAGTGGAACGGGTCAACTCATACGTTCTTAATAGTGGAATTAGTGATTGGCGTAAAGCCGACTCTTCTATTGTGCCGATAGCGTGTTGTACCGTCTTGGCTGTAACAATTGTTTCACATCGTTTGTGATCGTATCTTCCAACAGGGATTATTCGCTTCATCGCTTCTTCGCTGCTTAATCCTTCAGCTAACATTCTTAGAATTGTGTTCAAAGTTGATAGCTCATGTTTATAAAATACAGTTTTCATGAAATAAAGAGCGCGTGAAGGAGTTATCATTAAAGTTTTTTCAAAAATTTCGTAGTAATCGTGTAACAGTTTCTTTTCAAGTTCGATGATGATGTCTTCTTCAACCAGTCCAGAGATGCTTTTGCCGTAAGTGGTGCCACTCAATGCACTGACTACTTCGTGGGCGGATTTTACGTTTAACAGTTTTTCATAGTTTTCTCTCTTCAATAAGTATGATTTCAAGGTGCTGACGAATGCAGATCCGTGAGCGTACTCTTGTGACAATTGTGTCGCCTCTGATTTAATGCGAATAAAGTTTAATTTTGCAACTAACTCATAATAACTTCGATGGAATCTTGACTGACAAAAAGGACGAATGGCGTAAGGCTTTCAAATATATTACTCTAAGTACGGAAATTCCGATTATGGCTTTTCTGGGGTACATTATTGGGAAGCGGCTGGGTGGACAGGAACTGATCGGAGCGTTTGTAGGGTTGGTATTGGGGACTCTCTTAATGTGGTATTCAGTTATGTCAGCTTTGCGAAGGATTGAAAAGTAGTTTTGATGGAAGAAATTATTCTGCCTGTAAAATTTCTTTCGTTAAATATTCGAGTGACATGATTCTATTATGCGTTGGTTTAAAAAATTACGCGTTATTAAGTCTGCTTTGTTGGCGTTGTTTTTTGTAGAGTTTTATAGAGACCCAAATATATGATTAAGGATCCTATTAAAAGACCTATGAGGCTACCAGCTAACGCGGAAATCATATCGAGGGGACTTCCCAATCGTTTTCCAAGGAGTTGACCTATGTATAGGCCGAGGATCACCAGGGCTGGGAGTTCGAGACCGAAGATCAGAAATATAATTGCTTTTTTGAAAATGCTTCTCTGCTTCATATCGATTTCCACTAGGCCGGTATGGTAAATTTTCTGAAGAAGATGAATGGTTGATATGTGAATCCGGTGCCTTGATAGAATTTGAGGAACCACTCAACCCAGTGAAGTCGCAACGTATGCAACGAACAAAGCAGCGGTTCTAATATCATAATGAATATCGTTCCGCCTACAAACGCTGCAAAGCCTCCTAGCGTTAGAGAAAATGGGAAAAGTGATGTGAAAGCTGAGCCGACCATTTTTAGGGCTAAAATTCGCGCGTAAGATACCGTGTGGGAGATAGACGACAAAAAGGACTCCAAAGATTCGGTCATTCCCTCACCTTTGTGGATTGCGGTCCGTGCGGCAATCATTGCTATAAAGGGAATGAATGGATGAAAGATAACGTATGAACCTAATGATGAGGGGTTAAGTATTCCGCTGATTGCATTCCACTTAAATTGGAGGATCAAAATGGAGAAGCTCCAGTAAAGCCACAACCAAATAATTGGACCTACGAGAGCGTCCTTGTATTCCTTGGCTTTAATGTGGTTTACAAGGCTTAAGATTAGTCCAAAAGTTATGTGTATCATTGCGATGTAAATAGAATATTTAAGTAAAGTCATTGGCTGATGCCACGGGCTAAACCAAATTGGGTGTTCCAAACCTGTAAGCGCTTTATACAATTCTTCGCTGCCAAGGATATCTCCATACAAAAACCCCGCGACCGTAGACGACAATCCACACATAATTAGTAATGGTGCCCCATTTATTGGATACTTTGCCAGTTGACCGAGTGTCCCACCTAATTCTATGCCTTTTCTTTTTATGAAAAGGAAGGCAGCTCCAGCCAAAAATAGTAGTACGCCATGTGCAATGTCTCCGAACATTAATCCAAAAATAATTGGGAAAGAGATTAACCAGAAAATAGTTGGATCAATCTCATAGTAGTTCGGCATACCAAACGCTTTTGTCAGAGACTCAAAAACGCCAACAAATCTCGGATTTTTCAATAATGTTGGAGGTTTTTCGCTTTCTTTGTGGTCGCTTTCAGCTTTGAGATGGTCGATTGAACAGCAATTCTCTGAAACTGATTTAATTACTCCTAAAGTATTCTCGGCGTCTGTTTCAGGGATCCAGCCCTCAAAAACATGCGTGTGCTTTGTTTTTCCCATCAACGTTTTGGCTTCTTCGATTTTCATTTCTATTTCTAAAATTTCCTTGTGAACAAGCAGTGTTGACCCATTTTTATCAGCGAGGTTCCTAAGCTCTAGTTTAATTTGTTCGGTTTTTCGCCTTACTTCTTCACTAGGTATTTTTGCTTTTTCAGTTTCTGAGAGTTGAGTTAGCAATCTTTGAGTTTCTTCTTCAATTTTATCAACGTTATTGTTGATTTGATTTAGTTGTTCATCCATGAATTCTGTCTTGGCATTTACCTTGGTTTTCGGACCTCCATGTATTTTTAATGTGTCGATTAAAGAATTGATGCGCGATAGTAGTGATGATACTTTGAATAATTTATCTGAGGCTTCGACTGTTTGTAATTTGTCGTTAAACTCGTCTAAACTTTCTTCGATGTCTATGATGTGAAGTTTTCCTATCTCTCCTAGTTTGTGAAGGACGCGGTCGATATAGTCAGAGTGAACGTAGATTCTGATTTTTTTCATCTCAACAGGTTTGAGCACCGCTTCGCTTCCCTCTATTTTTCAGTGTGAGTCGTAGTTAATTCAAGGCATCTAAATAAATTATGCTTTATTTAATTTACCGTCTCTCAGATAGAAAGGGTCTTTCGTTGTTTTGTCTTACATGGCAATTCAACTGGATTTGGTGTTATTGCTATAACTCAAATGGCTTAATCACGGAATAGAATGGCAATACCCGCATGGGTGCCATTTATTATAAAATGAGTACTGAATCCGCCCTGTGGAAAGAAATATGGGAAAGCATCTTTGCCTAAAGAACTGCCTAAGCAAGAGCATACTTGGGTTGATAGATGCAGTATCAGGCTTTGTGGAAATGATAAATTATATTTAGCTTGTTTCATTAATAACGATGGACGAATAAAGAAAAGACTGGACGCAAGTAATCAGCTAAAGCTCAGAGATGATAGAGTTAGAAGAGTGAAAGTTGTGGACTGGCTACATATTTGTGAGATCCTTGGGATCATCTTCGCGCTAGTTGCAATCGTCTACTCCGTTTATATAATGGCAACAGTTAGACGAGGGGCTTCTGTCTGGATATATTTGGGGATAACTTCGTTTTGTATGTTTTTCGCAATGTTATTGGGCGTAATCGATTTGGCGTTTACAGTAAACCGTACGCTTCAGAGACTGGAGCAATTCGTCTTCTTTCTGGTGAGTGCAATAGCATTTGCAATGAGCGGGATAAAGCTCTATGATATGTTTGTGTACAAATCTAGCGAGGGATAGCTTTGTCTGAAATAGTCGAGATCACGGTTGTAATTTTGGATTCGCTTGTAGCCGCATGCTTTCTGTTCGGGGCTGCTTTCTATCTGATAGTAGCATATGGTGTTAGACGAGGCGGCATGGCGTGGAAGATCTTTGGAGCCACAGGAGCCATATGGTTTGCGATTGTCTACGTGAAGCTCATTGCAGACGCAGCCGGATCGGCGTGGATTGCGGGGACAGCCAGAGCTATAATCGCGCTAAGCTTAGCTCTCTTTGTGTGCGGATTGATAGCTTTGGCGAGGATGCTCAAAAAAACTGAATAATTATCTGTTTGCAGGCTTCTTCAGAACAATTGAATGAAAAGAGATTTACTAGGTTGCCTATTTCGTAGATCTAGGTATGTGAGTTCCAGAAACTTGCGTTTAAATGACATAGAATCATCAGACGTCTATTCATCGCACATAAAGGAACGTACTTCCAACGCCGACAACAAATTTCACCAAGGTGTATTGATGACAACAACTGGGCATTTTGCATTTCGAACTATCTCATCAGAGGTTTTCCCGGTTACTGTTCTTTCAACAGAACTTTTCCGACGCACACCAATTACGATTAAGTCGACATTCTCTTTTTCCGCAGCCTTCAATATCTCTTCTGGGGGATAGCCCTCCGCAAGTATAGTTCTTGCTTCCGTATACTCCTTAGAGCAAACGCTCTGAAATTGTCTCAAATAGGCTTCCCCGTCTCTTCTGTATTCAGTTGCAATGTCGTGGGCAGTCCTCCCTTCGAGTCTTCTCTCTTCGAAAATACTGACAATGCGTGACGGAATGACGTATATGCCGATAATCTCAGCTCCAGTCAATTTCGCAAGTTTCGTCGCATACTGACAAGCCTTAAGTGAGTGAAGTAGCCCGTCAGTTGGAACTAGAATCTTCTTGTACAATTTATCACTGTCCCATTGTTAGGCTGCGAGTGAGTAGTTCAACACTTTGTATTAAAACCCAAGTAAGGTAAGAAAAGCCTTTAGGTATTGAGTTGAGGTCTCATTATGGAATTAAGAGTTCAGCTAACTAAATCCGTATAATATCAGAAGATCCTTAATTTTCTCAGGTGGTAAACGATTAAATTTACCAATTATTACGGCACGGATATCTCCGACTTCATAATATTTCAGGTTTAAGTATGCGAATAGGGTTCCGACATGGAAAGGATAACCTCCAAAAACCTTCAAATTTTCTTTAATATAGTGGCGTTTCAAGGCTATTTCAACTGGAAGAATTGTTTCCCCCCTTTCGCATGTTGATATGATATCTAACAATGGATTAGAATAATAGCCTGTAGCTAATGTCCTCAATGCGTCTAATGCCGTCAGCATGTTTAACGAGCTTTCAAACTCAAATCCAAGTCGATATCGAATGGGAATAAGGAAGCTTTTTGTTGTTAAAATATCTAGTCCCATAGACTTGGTTCTGATTAAATTGTTGATATTTGTCAAGTCTATTTCCATTCCAAGAATCCTTTTAACTGGCTGCTTGTCCCAGTCCTTAAGTTGATTGGCAAGCCTCCGCAATACGGCAAAGCAATATTTGTCGATCTCGCACTCTAATGGGAGAGAAGAATGAAGTCGCATGCTCTTCTCCATCGACTCAAGTAGTTTCGCCTTTAGCTTGGTTTCTCTGATCTTCTCAATAACCTCTCTTAATTCTCTCTTCCTCAACAGATCTGCACAAACCTCAATATCAAAAGACCCTATTGGGGTCACATAGATCATTGCTTCTTCTCGTGGTACGTCGGCATAGAACGCTCGAATAATTGATTTTAAACAAGCAAATTCATATCGTTGATATGCCCTTCGTAAGAAAGCTTTAGCTGCTCCAACGGCGAAGGACATTACGCGTTCATAAACTGCATAGTAACTTTCAAGTAAGGCTCTCTCGAGTGTTAAGATATCAAACTCTTTAGTAGAAAGACTGGATGAAAGTGGAGCGTAAGTCGTCCCAGAGAGGATCCTTAATGCATCCTGCTCACTTATAGCCTTGATAAGAGCTTCGTATTCCGTTGTCTTCAGTAGGCTAGCTTTCATTCCTCGGACACGAGATACAGCATATCCATATCTACTGGCTCTAGGCAATTTTAGTCGCAGTCCGTACTATTGTAAATGGCTTATAATGAAAACCTGTCCCGTTATAAAACTTTAAGAACCACTCGACCCAATGTAACCTAAGCACTTGGAAGAAGACGAAGATAATTTCAAAGAAAATGAAAAAAAAGGTCCCAGCCACTGCTCCTAACAAACCGCCCATTATGAAGATTCTGCTGAAAGCAACATGAATCATCCCAAAAGCAAAGATTCGTGCGTAGGAAATCGTATTAGAAATCGAGGATATGAACGATTCTAACGCCTCTCCGAAGGCGTCCATTGGTCCTAGAACTATCGCCCTAACTCCCATCATCGCTATAAATGGTAGGAGTACATAGAGTCCGAAAACCTGCGGGTTGAAAATAACGCCAAGTATTTTTGATCCATATTTGATAAAGAGGTAGCAACCGCTCCAGTAAAGCCAAAGCCACATTACAGGACCGGCAATCATCTCCTTGTACTCCCTTTCCATAACCTTGTTAATTACACCGAGAATCAAACCAAACGAGATATGAACCATAGCGATATAAAGCGACAATTTGAGAAGTTTAGTCGATTGTTGAAATGGACTAAGTAGAAACGGTATTTCAAATCCCGTTGTATGTTTAATTGCCTCCTTCAGCATGATACACCATTCCTCGCTTCCCCATAACTCATTATACAAGAAGCCGAAGACAATCGCCGAAACACCGCACATAATTAAAAGTGGTGAACCTTGAACCGCGTAATTGATTAGTTCTCTTACTTGGACTCTTTTTCTTTTCACCGCGAACAGGATTATCGCACCCACTAGCAAGAAAAACCCATGCGCAACGTCACCAAACATTAAGCCAAACATAATTGGAAATGATATAAACCAAAAAATACTTGGATCGATTTCAGCGTAAATTGGTAGCCCGAAGCCGCGGGTTAGCGCCTCGTATACTCGCGTTATTCGCGGATTTCGAAGTAGAGTTGGGGGCAGCATTTTTCTGGTTTTATGGTGAGATGCCGCTGCAACATTAATGTGATCAAATGCGCAACAATTCTCTGAGGAGCGCCTGATCACATTAATGGTTTCATTAAAACGATCTTTTGGGATCCATCCTTCAAAAACGTACGTCTTCTTTGTTCGCCCCATCAATGTTTTTGCTTCTTCTACATGTCTCTCAGCTTCAAGCATTTCCTGATGGGTGATAAGGGTAGAACTTTCTCTGTTTGCAATTTCTTGCAATTCATGCGTCAGCGACTCGGCTTCCTCAATTATCTCCGGAGTTTTTTCCTCTACTCGTTCCAACTCGGACAATCGGCCTTGAATCCGGACTACCTCAGTTTCTATAGCCACGGTCTTCTCATCTATTTGAGGGAGCAGTTCGTCTGAAACGCGTGGCGTGACTTTTCCTTCCTCCTTAACAACTTTAGTCACCCGTAACGCGTTGCAAATACTATTTATCCGTGAAGCGATCGACGATATGCGGAACAGCCGCTCCGAGGGTTCAACCAGTCGAAGTTGCCCCTTGAACTCTTTTAGACTTTCACGAATATCTACGAGATGAATCGTTTCGAGCAAACCCAATTGATAGAGAATTTCATCAACATAATCTTCATAAATATATATTCGGACTCTTTCCATCCTTACTGGTCGCAGCAACGATTAAACCTCATGACCTATATGGGGTAATTTCGAGTTTTCGTTGGTTTTTAGTATACTAACTAAGGCATACTAACTAAGGTAGCTTCATGAGGACCATGAATCCCATAGTCAGGGCGTAAATGGCAATTGCCTCTACGAATACTATCATTAGGATTATTCTACTGAAGACTTCGGGTTTTTCTGTGATTGCACCTGCTCCGGCTGCTCCTAATGTCCCCATTCCTATTCCAACCCCAAGACCCGCAAGTCCAAGAACTAAACACGCTCCTAAGATTGCTAATCCGTATCCAATCGATGGTTCATCGTTGGTTGTAGAAGCTTGTGCTTGGACTGCTGGAACAATGGTGGGAATTATAAGGAAAGTGAGGATCATCAAGCTTAGCGCAGATTTTGGTATTTTTCTTATTAGGAAGTATCTACTTGCGTTATTTTCAGCCATTTGCCTTCCCCTCACTTAGTGGAATTATAGCCAATATTTATATTTGTCGTATATTTCAAAATATTTTTGTAAAATATGAAAAAATGAGGTTAGTTGGAAATGGGCAAGATAACTTCAGTTGAAATAAGTGACGAGGCATCAGCTTATATTAAGAAAGCAATAAAAGAGGAGCGTTTCCGTCACTTTCGAGATTTCATGACACGTTGCCTAGAGTTAGCAGTAATTTATACAATGGATCATTGGGACGTTCATAAAGGCATCTTCTTTGTTGATCCTTGTCGGATTTGTCTTATGCCTACTGAAACGCTAGAAGCAATTTTGAAACACATTCCAAATGAACAACATGAGCAAGTAGGAAGAGACATCGGTAACTGTGCACGCGCCTATTTTCGCAGGGTTGGACTGGATCCGAAGTACTCAGAAAATTGGGGGACCGTGCTGAGAAGAATGACTTATGATGGATGGGGACGCTTTTCCATAAATGATAACATTATTGAAAATGCTCATCCAGTACTTCCCGATGCTATTGTCAAGGAATTACTGGAGTCTGTGCTAAACCTCTCATTGGAGCCAGTTGAGCTAACTAAAGAATTGTATATATTTAAAATCGTAAAAGCTGTTTCCTAAATTAATGATCCATAATAAATTGTAATACATTAAGTGTCTTTTTCGCGTTTCTTCTTGTATAGTAACTTAACAAGACCATCTATGATTGCCTCTGGCTTTGGAGGACATCCAGGGACATACGCGTCGACTGGAATAATCTTATCTAGCGGACCTGCAAACGCATAACCATCGGCAAAAATCTCGCCTGTTGCAGCGCAGTTGCCTATTGCCACAACCATTTTCGGGTTTGGGGCAAGGTTGTAAATTCTTTTGAGGCGTTCTTGAACTTGTGCAGTAACCGGGCCTGTAACAAGGAGTATGTCGGCGTGTCGGGGTGATCCTTTTTGTAAAACTCCGAATCGTTCGGAGTCGTAACGCGGAGTTAATGCGGCAACAATTTCGATGTCGCACCCATTGCATCCTCCACATGGCACGTGCATAACCCATGGCGACTTTTTTCTTGCCCACGCAGTTACTTTTGAGAGCATTTCCCTCGTCATCCTCCAACCAATGCCTTGACAGCAAACTCAACAATTGTTAACGGTATTTGAGGTACAATTCCGAAGAACAAGCATAACATCGATAATGCAATTAAGGGAATTGTCATTGAAATCGGGGCCTCACGTACATTCTTAAATGCTTCAAGTGTTTCTCCGAAAAAGATAGCGTGCGTGGCTTTAAGGTAGTAGCCGAGGGCTATGGCACTTGCGATTATCAGAAGAATAGTGACTATTGGATATCCTGCATCAAAAGCTGCTTTATAGATAATATACTTGCTGTAAAATCCATTCAATGGTGGAACACCAGCCATGCCCAAGGATCCGATCATAAATGCAATGGCAGTTATGGGCATTCTTCGTGAGAGTCCTCCCATTTCAGCAATGCCGCGCTTTCCGGTTCTAAAGATCAAGGTACCAGCACAAAGAAACAGCATTCCCTTCATTAAGGTATGATTGAAGATATCGAATACAGCACCATTTAGCCCTGCAAAAGTTCCAAGTCCTAGCCCAACTAGGATATAGCCGATTTCATCCACGCTGGAGTAAGCAAGCATTCTCTTGATATCTGTTTGAACCATAGCCATGAATGCACCGACTAAGGCTGTGATAACGCCGAGGCCAAGGACAATTATGTGATCCCACGAGCTCAGAAACGGGTTCATTATCGCTATTGTCCTAAGCATGCAATAAGCACCTAGTTGAATAGCAACCCCAGATAGGATGGCGCTAACAGGTGAAGGGGCTTCCGAATGCGCATCAGGTAACCAAAAGTGTAGAGGAACTATCCCTGCTTTTACTCCGAACCCGATGAGAAATGAGAAGAAACATAACTTAAAGACTGAAATATCCTTCGCCAAGGCAGGGCTTTTCAAATAAAGATCTAAAGCACTTAGGGATCCAATTCGTGCAAGGACTATCGCAGATCCGATAATAAGGACGGAAGCGCCGAAGGAAGAGAGAATCAAGTACTTGTAACTTGCCTCTAAAGCTCTGGCATCACGCCTAAAGGCGACTAGAACCGTGAATGTCCATGTCGTGCCCTCGAGGAGAGCATACATTAAAAAGATATTTTTTACAAGTGGGATTGCAATTAATCCTGCAATTGTAAGCATAAAAAAGGTGTAATAATTTCCAATTTTCTCCCTCTCGTGTGAGATGTATGAGAGGGAAAATAAGGTAGCTAGGAATCCTAGTGAAGTGGATGCTATTAGCACAAGAAGGCTAAGGGCATCAACTGAGAAGTCAACTCCTTCAAAATAACTGAAGATTACTTTACCTGCTAAAATTGTGGGTAGCATCGCCAAGACAACTATGAGAGATGCAAATGTAAACACTGTAGATAAAGGTCCCTTGGCTTTTTCTGGTACAACCAGTGAGAGTAATGCACCGATCAATACGATAAGGATAGTGAGGATGGGGAGGTATTCCATCACCATTTCAACTCCTTGAGACGTTGGCTATCCAACGTGCCAATCAGTTTCAGAATGAGTAGGCTGATGTATAGGGCTAAAGCAGTTGTTATCACCGAGATCAAAGAGGCGACGATGCTTATCATCGATACCGAGATGCTAACTGGAGTTATAGCAGTAGCATAGAAATGTAAAGCATTTTCTGTAATCGCCAACCCTAGTATGATTTTCATAAGGTTTCTCTTTCCAATCAGAGCATATACGCCAATAGCAAAAATAGTGATGGATATGATTTGCACAAGCTGGATGCGCAACCATAACAACACGGAAAAAACGATAATGCTGACAAGAATTACGATGACCAATGATGTAATTCTCGTAGCAGACTGTCCAGTTTCCATAGTCATATGAGTTTGTCTCACGGTCAAAAGGAAAATCGCTGGAATTAGAATGCCAAAAGTTATTGCAGTTATTATCGCACTTTCATACAATCTAAAATAGCCTAGGATCCCAGATATAATGAAACCTTGAACTGCAAGGAAGCTGATAGATTGAATAAATTTTCTTGACTCAACTGAGGCAATTGTAGACGCGACTAAAACAACAGATGCTATCTCGGCTATCATTTCCTCAACCTCAGGAGAAACAGTTTTCTCTTAGCCATCTCGTCGAGGGTAATTCTGCAATTTGGACATATTGAGTACAGGGCTTTCGCCTCGTTGACGTCTATTCTATATTTTTCGAGAGTATCTTTCGTCCGCCTTGTAGCTGCATCTACTTGCGAAGACGGAATAAACGGGCGACCACAATTTGAACATTTCAGTAGTTGTAACTTGACCTCTGTAAATGCGTTTTCTCTAGCAAAGGTGGCTAACTCATACTCGCTGATTAAGTGGATGGCATCCTCAGGACACGCGTCTTGGCATCTTCCGCAGAAGGCACAGTGGACGTATGAAAGGGTGAGCTTTCTTTCATTTTCATCATCTTTTAACTCTATGGCTCTTGTTGGGCAAGCTTGGGCGCATGCTCCGCATCCAATGCATTTTTGGGCGTCAAATTCTGGTTTACCACGGTATCCCTTTGGCGGTATGGATGGCTCAGCTGGGTACCTTAAGGTAGCAGGCTTTTTAAAGCCCCTAAATCCCTCTATAATCACTCTTTTCTTTACCATCCAAGTAACACCCTCACGAAATCAATAATTGCAATTGGCAACGCGATTTTGAGAAAGAACTTGAAACCTTGGTCTATTCGAAATCTGGGGTACAGGATGTCGATGAAGGCAAGGATCAAGGTTACGCCAATACATTTTCCAAGAAATTCAACTATGTTAGTGGATCCACCAAAGAAGAGAACCACCGCAAACCCGGGAATTACAAACCATTTAATTGCATTTGCCATTTCGAATAGGCCAAGTAGTACTCCCGAATACTCAGTGAGCGATCCTGCAATGATTTCATATTCGGCTTCTGGAATGTCGAATGGGCGTTTCCCCATTTTCGGTAACATACAGAGTATAAAGGCAATCGTGGCTAGAGGATAGTGCGAAACAAATGCCCCTCTGGAAAGTTGGGCTTGGACAATGCTTGCTACGCTTAGGGTTCCCGCATAAATACCCACCGTTAAGGCAGAAAGGGCAAAAGGTAATTCGTAAGCAATCATTAAGCTTGCCTCACGTGTCGCACCGATTGTTCCGTATGGTGACCCCGAGTTCATACCTGCAATAATTAGGGCTAAACCCGGCAGGGTTAGAAGGTATAAGATAACTATCAAGTCCCCTGTGAAGCTTGCTGTCGGATACTGGGAACCCATAGGAAGCAGAACTATAGAAACTAAACATCCGGTAATAGCAAGTAGAGGTGCCATAAGAAAGAAAATTTTCCCTGCAGTGCTCGGTATAATCGTTTCTTTGGAAAGGAGTTTAATGACATCAGCGAAAACTTGGTACCATGGAGGTCCCTTTCTCGCTTGAAATCTAGCTCGAACCTTACGGTACAACCAGTAAAGCATAGACCCGGTTAGGAATGCGAAAATTAAGCCCGGGTAAACGAGTAATCCAAATAATATTTCGATAATCTGCATCAGCATCTTCTCCGTGCAAGTTTGTCCAGCGTCGTAGTGAACGATCTGTTTTTCCCTATATCCACCACTACTACTCTGTCAGTGCATGAGTAACACGGATCGATGCTGGCAACAATAAGGGGCACATCAGCTATTGATTCGTCCACTAGCATAGAAGGCAAAGCTGGGTTATTCATGAAAGATGGAGTTCGAATTTTAACTCGTTCAGGAATATTTGTCCCATTTGATCTGATATAATAGACTAATTCACCTCTATGGGCTTCAACTCGGTCGAAAGCTTCACGTGCCGGAAACTCCTGCACTTCTTCTAATGCTATCTCGCCTTCAGGTAGGTTGCGTAACGCCTGCTCTGTGATACTGATAGATTGAAAGATTTCTCCGAGTCTTACGATGACTCTCGCCAACACGTCTCCTTCGGGACGTGTGACAATATTCCAGTCAAGTTCACTGTAAGCGGCATACGGATCGTCTTTTCTAATGTCCAGTTCCACACCGGATGCTCTTGCGGTTGGACCAACCACACACATCTTCTTCGCGGTAGTCTTATCGAGTACTCCAACATCTTTTGCTCTTGCTTTTATAACCGAGTCTTCTGTTACAAATTCTCCTATTTTGGATGCAGCACTGCGGATCTTTACAAGTTGGGCTTGTAAGTACGGAATTATCTCAGGGGTTACATCTCTGCGGACTCCACCAATAGTGTTTACAGCGTAGTTAACTCGTTTACCAGTAATAGTTTCAATAGCTTGCATGATGTTTTCACGTTCTTTCCACATATGCATAAATGCGGTATCATAGCCTATGACATGCATCGCAACTCCGAACCAGAGGAAGTGACTGTGGAGTCTTTCCAACTCGGCTACGATTGTCCTTACGTATCGGGCTCTAGCTGGAGCTTCGATTCCTGCTAAGTCTTCAACAGTTTGGCAGTAACATGTGGAATGGCAGTGTGAGCATATGCCACAAACTCTTTCGCAAAGGAAGATGTTTTGGTGATATGTTTTTTTGGTAGCCAATCCCTCTATGCCTCGATGGTTGTAACCAACTTTTAGATCGGCGCCTACAATCCTCTCGCCTTTTACTTCGACTTTGAAGAATGCTGCTTCTTTCAACGCGGGATGATATGGACCAATGGGTAATATGATGGACGTGAAAATCACCTCACTTTCTCTAAAATCTTGCTGACAGGAATCCTGTGGTTCTCTAAACCGAACTCTTTGTGATTGATTCCCATAGACAGTGCAATTAGCTCAAGTACGTGGATAACAGGCACTTTATAATCTAAATTGTATTTACGTTTCAACTCGATTTGCCCATATTCAAATTGAAGGTCGCAAGCTGGGCAAGTCAGTACTATGCAATCAGCATTTACCTCTATTACTTTTTCAAGCTTTGTAACTAGCATTTCTTTAAGTGAGACTTCTTCGCTTGCTAATCGATTGGGATACCCGCAACACATTTTTTCTAGATTATAAGGGACAATATTTGCCCCGGTAGCTCGCACTATTGCTTCAAACATCTCGGGTTTTCGAGTTGCGTCATATGGCGTTTTGGATCTAAATAGGTGGCAACCGGGGTGTAGTGCTACATTTAAATTGGAGAGTGGTTTTGAGGCGGCATCCTTAATCATTTTAATTCCTATGTCGTCATGGAGTACTTCAACGACATGCTTAACTTCTATCTTTCCCATGAACTTTTTACCAAGCGGGGTGAGCACTTCATTAACTTGTTTTCTTAGTTCTTCATCTTCCTTCAACAGATGGTTTGCCTCAAATAAGGTTTCATAACAACCGTTGCAAACAGTCATCATGTCTAAGCCTAAATTTTCTGCAAGTGCGATGTTTCTTGCCGCGAGTCCGACCCAAACTTCTCGGTCTAATAAAGCGCAAACAACTGGGTCAGGGCAGCATGAGGCGCCGTCTATTTCTTGCAAGTTTATTTTGAAATTGGCAATTACTCTTCTCGCCGCTGCTTCGATATTTATGATTCGGGCGGGGATCTGGCAGCCCCAAAATACTGCATATGTTTTTTCCAGTTGCATTAACCGTACCTCAATTTCTTTTTCTTCCAATCGAAGCCGACTTTTTCATCGAATTTTACTGTCTTGGCTACCTTTTGGACATCGTCTAGGGCTTCCGCATTTACTAAAGTGGTTGGTGGCGCTTCCGGCAATTTTAATTCGGTTCTTTGCTTTTTGGTAACGCTGAGGATTGGGAACAGTTGACCTTGACTAAGCAAAGCTTCTACTGTTGGCTTCTGGTACGGTGTCACAACTCCTTGTATAGGACCCTTTAACGGAGTTTGTTCTTTAGGCCATTCAAATGTTAAAACTAGTCTCCGTGGGTCAGGATGTCCCTCGAAAATAACTCCAAATAAATCCGTGATTTCTCTCTCAATCCAATTAGCACCAGAAACTATGTTTGTGATGGTGTTTACTTTGGGCTCCTCTTTAGGGATTTCCGTTTTCACATTGATTATGACGCCCTTAACACTCATATGGTATATGAGCTCGATGTCCAGCCCTTTATCAACAGCTGAGATTGTCGCCATTCGAGCATCATAATCTTCAACTAATAATCGTATAGCTTGCTGAACCCCTTCTTTTGCAATCATTAGGTTTAGTCGATTTTGCCGGGGTTTCGAAACCTTAACAATATATTCTCTAAGGTCCTTGTGCAAAGTTTCTTCTATTTGCTCTTCGCTGCTCATTTGCTTTTTCACCTTGCGAATAACACCACGAGCATAATCAGCATGAACAATGCGAATACCGATAGATACACGCTCAGTGAACCCACATGCGTCTTTTTGAAAGCATCACAAAACCCTTGAATGGCGCGCGCAAACTTCATGTAGAAAATGTCCATTCCTCCATTCCACATAAATTTGTAAAATGGGCCGAACGTTCTATCAGCTGCATAAACAAAAGGCTCCCCGTTGGCCCTCACTCTATCCAACTCTATATAGGGCAATGCGACCTCGCCACCAGTAAAGACTCCATACTTTCCCTCCGCAGGAGTGGGTGGAGTGATGCGTACGCCATTGTAATAAAGAAGAAGGCCAATTCCAATTGAAACTGCTATTAAAAATGTGATTAAAGTGGCTTGGTAAAATCCAATATTTGTTAAATATCCAAGTGTGGTTACAACTACACGGCTTCCAGTGAGGCTTTCAACAGCAGGTCCAATGAGGAAATTTAGTGGGGCTTGCGGTATGACGCCGAATATTATACAAATGCTGGCCAAAATACACAAAGGAATATACATTACCGGGGATACCTCTTTTACCTCCTTAAATCTCTCTGGTCGAGGTCCAAAGAAGGCGCCATAAACAAGTTTCATCGAATATGCAAGAGTTACGGCGCTGGCAAGCAATGCTAGAATACAGTAAAGGATGTAAATTCCGCCCACGGCTCCTCCAGTTTTCATTCCGATTTCGAGAATTGCCTCATAAATCATTAATTTGCTAGCAAACCCGTTGAGAGGAGGTATTCCGGAAACAGCCAGTGCGCCGATTATTGTAACCGCTGCGGTGATTGGCATATTTTTCGCCAGTCCTCCCATTTGGTTTAGGTCTTTAGTTTTGGCAGCGTAAATGAGGCATCCAGCGCAGAGGAAGAGGAGCCCCTTAAACATGGCGTGGTTTAATAGGTGAAATAATCCTGCAGCAGCGCCTAGCGTGGTTCCTAGACCCAAGGCTAGAATCATGTAGCCTATTTGGCTAATTGTACTGTAGGCAAGTAGACGCTTTATGTCTCTTTGGGCTAACGCCGCTAGGGAAGCAACGGTTAAGGTGACAACTCCAATGGTTGAAATGGCGAAATTTGTGGTTATCGAGCTTGTGAAGGGTGTAAAAATAGTGTACATTCGTGCGACGAGGTAAACGCCAGCTTTCACCATCGCTGCTGCGTGGAGAAAGGCGGTAACGGGGGATGGAGCTGCAGTTGCATCTGGAAGCCACGTATGGAGGGGAAATTGAACTGACTTAACGATTACTGCTACTAGGAAAAGCCCGATTATAATCGGAACGGCAACTTCAGCAAATCCGCTTGCTTGTAATCTTGATGCTATAACTGGTAAATCGAATGTTCCAGTAAGCGCAAACAACACAATTATGCCGATTAGAAGACCGAAACCGCCAACGTGAGTCATCATCATTGCCTTGTAAGAGGCCCAACCGCTCTCCTTCTGTTCAAGGAAAAACCCAATTAAACCATAAGAACATACGCCAACGATTTCCCACGAAATATACAATAACAGAAGATTTCCTGAAAAAACAAGACTAACCATAGACCCGAGAAACAGGAGCATCAGCATATAATAGCGCCCAAGCCCTGCCTCGTCTTTCATATCCTCCACGGAGTAGAGTATCGCTAACGATCCAAACCCAGAGGAAACAAGTCCTAGCAGTAGACTGAGGCCATCGATATAGAACGCTAAGTTGCAACCTAAGCTTGAAAGCCAAAGGAATTCTACACGAATCACGTTTCCGGACAAAACTTCCGGAACCATAGTAAGAATTACACCGAATGTTGCAAACGCGGCTAACGTAGCGAACCAAGCTTGGATCTTGCCATGTAGTCGATTCAGCATTAGAGATAATAGAGCACCGATTGGGGGAATCGCTAATGCAAGCACTGGGGCATAGGGTATCATATCTTCACACATCATAGATTTCTTTTAACAGCCTATCTGCTTCCCCTCTGTCAACAAGCCTCACAGCCCGAGTAGAACAGAACTTAACACATTCTGGTTTTCCGTCGCATAAGTTACATTTAACTGAAATTTTCCTATCTTTATCGAACTGTGGCGCGTGAACAGGGCATGCAATGTTACAATTTTGGCAACCAATGCATTTCATACTATTAATTTTCACGATGCCAGTTTCTTCATTCTTTTTAATCGCCTTAACTGGGCATGAGGCTGCGCAAAGGGGGTCCTCACAATGCTGACAGTAGATAGCCTCGAAGGTTTCTTTTTCCAAGAAAAAACGATGTCTGATATGCGCTTTCTCGTAATTGCATATCTTGTAAAATCTAAATGAACAAGCAACTTCGCAACTTCTACATCCTGTGCAAATTCGTGGGTCGAAAACTAGAATTTTTTGTTCTTTTAACATTCGTATCACGAATGTAAGTCAGTGTAGCTTTGTCGTATTCTTAAATCCTTCGACATTATTCAGTTTCAAATTAAATTTTTATTCGCTAACTATTTTTTCTCACGTCTTTTATGGAGTTAAGTCAGTTTCTTATGGATTGTCTCAAATTATGAGACAAAGTTTATACCAAAATATATCGTTCTATACCATTCTATATTGAAAATAAATGGTCACCATCGATTAAATAGAGGTAGTCTTCGTTAAAACGTTTAAAGGAAAAATATATTACTCCGATAGAAAAATTTTAAAGGAAAATTTTGGTGGCGGCGTTGGAAGGGAAGCCTGCCGAGCAGGAAAAAGTCTTCATTTTCATTCAAGATAAGTGTACGGGATGTATGGAATGCAACGTTGTTTGTGCTTTTTCACATTTCGAAGTTGCTGATTTTAATAAGTCTTACATCACCATAATACCAGATCCTAACAAGCAATTCTATTTCATCGGAATCCACTGCGCACATTGTGATGATCCAATCTGTAAGGCTTCATGTCCTGTGGACGCTATAATCAAGGATGAGAAGACAGGACTTGTCTTTATAGACTCCCTGAAGTGTATTGGTTGTCAATTCTGCATTGTTGCATGTCCTATTTCTCAGCCCAGATTCGACGTTGAGAGAAGAGTGGCAGTGAAATGCGACTTTTGTAAATCCTATAAATATGATCCAAGATGCGTAAAGTTCTGCCCCACTGGAGCTCTAAAGCTGTTACCTCGGGAAGAAGCCCGCAAACTGGCACAGGCATATCGAGGGATTAAATAATGTCAGAAGAAGAAACCAAGCGCTTTCCGCTGCGTCGTCCCTTGAAAAGTCCGCTTCCTCTGTCATTTAAGGGGGTTATCACGAATCTCCTTAAATTCGGTCACATTCAAGAGCTCCTTGACTTTTGGACCGAGGAGAGATCGAGGATAGGATTGGAAGCAGCCCCGCCAACTGCCTATAAGGACGAGAAAGCATTGAACGAGGTGCGAGCAATCACGAAGCAGACTAAATTGGACAAGAAGGTTGCTTTTGATTGGGAACGTAAAGAACCTAAGGTTTAGGAGGATTTTCTTAGGTGAATGACAAAAAAACGTATGGATTATTTCTAGGCTGTCTAATACCCTCATCTCAGATCTTCGTTGAAAAAGCTGCTCGCCTTATTGCGAAGAAACTGGATTTTCAGTTCATCGATCTGAAGGGTGCCACATGCTGTCCTGATCCAGAGATCTCAAGAGTCGTCGGATACGATGCTTGGATTAGAATCGCAGCCCGTAATCTTTCGCTCGCTGAGATGGCAGGTTACGAGCTTTGCATGATTTGCAATGGGTGCTATAGCACGTTCACAGAGGCATATGAAGCCTTAGAAAAAGACGTCAAACTCAGAAATGAAGTCAACCAAGACCTAGCACTTTTGGGGAGAAGGTATGACGCAAAAATTGGAGCTAAAAACTTCATAGAAGTTCTTTACTCTGATATCGGACTCAAAAAGCTTGAAGGTGCTCTTGAAAAGAGGTTTAGAGGTTTAAAGGTTGCCATGCAGTACGGTTGCCGACTTTATAAGGAGACGGAAAAGGAGTATCCAAGGAAATTCGATGAGATCATTAAGACATTAGGGGCGGACATTGTAAGGTATGATGCTGAAAGGCTATGTTGTGGTGTTCCTTCGACTTACGCCGATCCGAATTTTTCAACTCAACAAAGGGCTAGGGTGAAATTAGAGGGGTTAAGCGAGAAAAAGCCTGACTGTATTGCTTTGGTCTGTCCAGCTTGTTATGATATGATAGAGAAAGCGGAGTTCATGTTTTTAGAACCCGAGCAGTTCATTCCGGTGTTAAACCTTACAGAGCTTGTGGCTTTGTGTCTCGGTTTCTCTCCAGAAGATATTGGATTGGATATTCATCGAATCTCCGCTTACCCGGTAGTTGAAAAACTGGAGGAAATTGTGTGAGTAAGCGCGACCAAGTAAGGTATCCATTGTTATATGCGCTCATACTTTTGGTCATAGGCTCTACGTTAGCAATATTCAGCGACAATATAATTGTACTATTTTTGTGTGCTGAGCTTGTTTCTGTGGCCGCACTCTTCACTCTTTTCCTTGTAATCATACCTTCATTGTTTCCGCGAAAAGTCGAGTTTATAGACACTTTTACCGGAGGCGCAGCGAAGCCGCCTTATTTATCGTTTGACGAGGTTTACGTTCCGAAAATCTCCATCCTGTCCCTCAAAGAAGAAAAGCGTGGAGAGGAATCGAAATGACAGAAACTCTTCTGGCAATGTCTATTGGCGTTCCGCTGATAGCAGCTTTTACTACACCCTTCATTGGTAGGGTTTCAAGGAGCGCTCAATACACTTGCGCGATTGGTTTTATGCTTGTCACTCTCATCTCATCCATCGTACTAATGTCTGAAACAATAAATCTGGGAAAAATAAGCGCCGTTGGGCTGCTTTACGCGGATGCTGCTAGCACATTTGTTATAACCGTTATCTCACTGCTTGGACTTGCCGCCGTAATATATTCTACCCGTTACATGGAAAAGGATGGTAATCAAAACCTCTACTACTTCCTTTCTTTCTTGTTCATAGCCAACATGATCGGATTGTCTCTGACTTATAACATTGTTTTGCTTTACGTATTCCTTGAAACAGCGACTGTATCATCAGCTATTCTTGTTTTGTATGGACGGACTATTAAGGCATTAAATGCAACCTTCGTATATCTAGTTTTAAGCATCTTTGGTGCAGTTCTTGTACTTATTGGAATATTTCTCTACTACTCTCTGTTCCATGCGGTTGATCTCAGAGTTATCTCAGCCAGTGTTACTAATCCTACTAACCCAAATTTGGTGCTATCGACCGCGGTTCTAATTTTCTTGGGGTTCGGCATAAAGGCTGGCATGGTTCCATTCGGGTTGATTTGGCTTCCGAAGGCGCATGCGGAGGCACCGTCACCTATCAGTTGCTTGCTGTCCGGGGTGTTAGTTCAGGTAAGCGCGTTTGCGATGGCAAAGATTATTTATTTCCCAATTTTCGGAGCCTTCGAAGCCTTAAAGTGGACTGTAGCAACGTTTGGCGTGTTATCGATGATTATCGGTTCAGCGTTCGCTTTCTTAGAGAGGGATATAAAGCGAATGTTAGCGTATTCCACTATCAGTGAGATTGGGTTTATCGTCCTAATGATTGGTGTAGGCACAGCGTTAAGTATCTCAGCTTACCTTGGGCACATCTTAAATCATGCCCTTGCAAAAGGGCTCCTCTTCCTCTGCGCTGGAACCATAATCTACCAGACTGGGCTTAGAGACATGAACAATTTAGGAGGCCTTGCAAAGCGCATGCCAATAACCACAGTAGCCTTTCTTATTGGGGCATTCACTCTTATTGGAATTCCACCTCTACTCGGATTTTACACAGGAAGAATGCTTGAAGAGGCTTCAAGCGAGTTGGCTTCCTTCCTTCCAACATTTGGCACGATTACCACAATTATCACGTTTTTGTTTTATGCTAAAGCCATCTACAAGATTTTCATTAGACGAATTCCTGAGCAACTAAAAGAGGCTAAGGAAGCACCCGTAGTACTGCAAATACCAGTCCTTATTCTCGCAGTTTTGATAGTTATCTTTGGCCTGTTCCCTAACATTGTGATGGGTGCGGTTAGATTAATTGCTGGTTGAGGTGGAGTTGATCAAATGACAACTGCGACAGAGATTGAATCTACGCTTCGAGCGGCTCTTGGCTCAGATTTTATCGAAAGTTATCGTGGCGCTGACAATCGTTGTTTTATCCGAATTAATAGAAACAGAATTCGCGATATTTGTAGAATCTTGCTAACAGATTTTCAGGCGAGACTATGTCAACTTTCAGGAATGGATTTAGGTCTTGAAGGCTTAGACTTATTCTATTCGTTTTCTCTAGACCATGGGGAAAAGGGGCTTCATGTAGTTGTAAAAGCAAATCTTCCCAGAGAAGACCCCAAAATCGATTCCCTCACTCTGCTAACCGAGAGCGCCAACTTCCCAGAAAGGGAAACAGCCGAACTCTTGGGCATTCAATTTCTGGATCATCCAAACCTTAAGCATTTCATGCTACCCTACGAGTGGCCAGCCAAAATGGAAAGTTCTTCAAGAACTGAGATCTTTGGAGAAGAAAAAAGCAGCGAAGTTCAGCAAGGCACAGCGTGGGTTCCTCTGCGACCGAGTAAAGAATCGATGTTAGCAAGTGTCATCCCAATAGGGCCTTATCACCCTGCACTAATTGAGACCGCCTTTTTCAAGCTCCAAGTTGATGGTGAGAAAATTCTTAACGCAGATATGAAATTCGGCTTCAACCATCGCGGGATTATGCGGTTAATGCAAAATCGGAGTTATTGGCGCGATATTTACCTTGCAGAGCGCGTGTGTGGAATTTGTTCTCAAGCTCATAGTACGGCATTTTGTCGAACCGCAGAAATGATAAATAAAATAGACATCCCCGACCGCGCTCGATACATACGGACATTTATGTGCGAACTCGAAAGGCTGCAAAGTCACCTTCTCTGGCTTGGAGTTGCCATGGACCTAATTGGATTTCAAACATTATTCATGCTATCATGGAAAGATCGAGAAATAGTAATGGATTGCCAAGAAATGATCTCCGGTGCTAGAGTCCACAAGGCGATGAACACAATAGGTGGAGCTAGGCGCGATATTGCGAAGGAAATTATTCCAAAAATTGAGACGAAGATTACTGAATTGAAGAAATCACTTGTGACCACAATTAACACTGTAGCAAATGACTCTATCATAAAAGCGAGAACTAAAGATGTAGGTTTGCTAACAAAAAAAGACGCTATTAATCTTGGCGTTGTCGGTCCGACAGCTCGTGCCTCAGGCGTTGATATCGATGTTAGGCGGGATGACCCATATGCAGCTTACGGCGAAGTTCCGTTCAAGGTTATCACCAGATCAGAAGGGGATGTGCTGGCCAAAGTCGAGGTTCGCTTGGGGGAGATTGAGGAGGCTTTGGGAATTTGCGAGCATTGTATCGACGTTTTACAAAACGTGGGAGGACCCTTATCCACAGAAGTATCTGAGTTCGCTGAGGGAGATGCCTTTGGCAAAGTAGAAGCGTTGAGAGGGGAACTAGTTTACTACATCTCATCTAATGGAACAAATGTGCCAGAAGCTGTTAGAATGCGTACGCCATCATTCAACAACAATGCATCGATACCTTACATGTTGCGAGAGCAAACTATTGCCGATGCGCCAATTATCATAGGAAGTATTGATCCATGCTTTAGCTGTACTGATAGACTTGTTGAATTGGAAGACGTTAAGACTCATCGAAGGTATACGGCGACATTGAAGCAGTTGGGTAAAAAGTGTAAGAGGTTGTGATACAATACTATGACGTTTTTAATCTATTTTGCTGACTTCTTCATTTACCCAGGCTTAGTTTTCGCGTTTGCAGTTGGTTGGTTTTTCTACTGGTTATTTCGAAAAGTACGAGCGAGAATGCAGTACCGTAGGGGTCCACCTTGGTTTCAACCCTTTGCCGATATAGTCAAGCTTCTCTCAAAATCCTCGATTATTCCTAAAACAGCACATAGAAAGTTATTCGTTTGGATGTCCGCTGTTCTTTTTATTTCAATATGGGTGACGCTAATGTTCATACCGTCCGGCCCCTCTTCAGCACCAATTGCCTTTTTTGGAGACCTAATTGCATTATTATACCTACTTCTCATTCCCCCGCTTGTCTTTGTGGCATGTGGGCCGTCCTCCTCCTCCCCATATGGCTCAATAGGATCTAACCGTGAAGTAGTTCTAATGTTAGCGTATGAGTCAGCGTTTACGATAGCCATTATTTCTATCGCATTTATGACTAGAAGTCTATCCTTGTCCGAGATTGTAGGTCAACAATCAGGTTTCTCGTGGCTAATTTTCAGAAATCCTTTTGCTGCTGCAGCCATCTTCCTCTGCCTGGTTGGAAAGCTTCATTTAAAGCCTTTTGACATCCCCGAGGCTGAACAAGAGATTGTTGCCGGAACCATCACCGAATATTCCGGCAAGTTCTTAGGTTTGATTGAAATATCCCGAACTTTGCTCTGGTACATTGCAGGGGTTCTGTTCGCAGATCTCTTTCTTGGCGGGGGGGATGGGCTTCCAATGCCATGGTGTGTCATCAATTTACTAATAAAAGCATCCATTGTTGTATTTACTCTGACAATTGTTAACGTTGCAAGCGCTCGATATAGAATCGATCAGGCGTTCACTTGGTACCTAAAGATCCCAATACCATTGTCCTTGATTGGTTTAGCGTTGGCGTTTGTTATTGGAGGTTAACTTGATGCCGAGTCTCGTGCTTCTTAAGGAAATGATTAAGGCGTTGCACCGATGTGTAACAACAAGATATCCCTTCGGCCCACCAGCGACCATAATACATGGCTACCGTGGGCAACCAGAAATAGATAAAGAGAAATGCACTGGTTGCGGAGCATGCGCCCAAGCTTGTTCAACTGAAGCGATTAGAATAAAGCAAGGCGAGGACATAAGAACCATCGACGTCTTTTATGGAAAATGTGCGTTTTGTCAGCGCTGTGAAGACGTTTGCCCTGAAGACGCAATTCGCTTAACCGAGAGATTCGAACTGGCAGGATATGAGAGAGAGTCTCTTAGAGTCGACAACGAGGTAAAAATGAGCAAGTGTGCCAACTGCGGTCACACGTTTTTCCCAGATAAACAAATAGAAATTATGAAAAAACGTGTTCTGGAGAACATTAAAGCGGACATAAAAACCGAGGTTCAATCAGACTTAGAGAAATACTCTCAATATTGCGTCAATTGTCGAAGAAACCTAAGTTTCACCATGGACACTCATACTCGGAAGTGGTATTAAAATCAGGTGAGCAGAAAATGGGTCTCATTGATTGGGCTAGAAAGAAATCACCTTGGATTACACATGCTCATTGTGGCGGATGCAACGGATGTGACATAGAAATTGCTGCAGCTTTAGCTCCTAGATTCGACATTGAGAGACTTGGCTGTTTGCTAAAAAACAATCCAAGGTTCTCAGATGTCCTCATTATTACAGGGCCAGTTCCAAAACACACCGAACCTATGCTTCTTAGGATTTATCAGCAAACTCCAGATCCGAAAATAGTCATGGCAATCGGAGAATGCGCAATTGGCGGAGGTATATACGTTGAAGAGGGCTACGAAAATTATGCGTTAGTTGGTCAGGCTGATAAGGTGGTTCTGGTTGATGTTTATGTCCCTGGATGTCCGCCTAAACCAGAAGCAATAATTCATGGGCTGGCGCTTGCGCTTCAGAAGCTGCCAGAGAAAAAATTAAAAGCAAAGGCATCGAATACCCGCTGAATGCTAAAGGAGGAGTATTTGATTGGTTGAAATAGAAGGGTACAAACTTCCTGATGAATTGTACTATACGGATAGACATATCTGGGTGAAAATGGAGGCAGATGGAACTGCAAAAATTGGTTTCAACGATCTTGCTCAGAAGCTAATTGGAAAAGTCATGTTTGTGCGGCTGCCGAAGGAAGGGATGGTCTTAGAACAAGGAAAAGACTTCGGAACAGTGGAGTCAATGAAATGGGTGGAACGCCTCAAAGCTCCGTTAAGCGGGACTGTTAAGGAAGTCAACAAAGATTTACGGATGAAGCCAAAACTAGCTAACGATGATCCCTATGGTGCAGGTTGGTTCCTCAGTATTCAACCGTCAAACACAGCGGAACTCAATAACTTGATTCATGGCGATGCTATAGGTCCTTTCTTGCAAAAGGAAATCGAGGAAAAGGTAAAGAAAGCTAAGAAGGCGTAGCGTCGAAAAAGCCTTGAACTTTTATTATGTTGAATGTAATCTTCTATTTTTAGGTTATGGAAACCATAATTTTTAGGCATGTTTCATTTGGACTCTTCAAAACCAATTTTAAATATGCTCAAAAACCACATTTCTAACTTCTACTGTCTAAAAAGAATTTGTCATTTATTTTTAGATAAAAAAGCATTGAAAATTAGCTATAAGTTAAATAGGCTCCATTTTTGATTTTTTGTTGGCTTGAATCCGAGGTTTTTCTAATGGTTGAATGGGGTGTGGACTCAGACGTTAAGCCTCTAAAGTCAATTGCGGTCCATACACCCACTGTGGAGGAATTAGAAGCCATTCGTCGGAATCCCGAAGAAAACTTATTCGTAGCCCCTCCTGACGTGCAAAAGGCGATCAAGCAGCATTCCGCACTTGTTAGTGTACTGCGCGAGGAAGGTGTGAAGGTTTTTTACGTGCCCTCCTTATCCGATATGATGCGTCCAAATTTAGTTTTCTGTCGTGATTTGGCGGTTGTTACAAAAAAAGGAGCTATAATTTGTAGCTTTGCCTTACCTCCTAGACGAGGAGAGGAAAAAGTTGTGCGACAATTTTTTGAAATGCTGGGAATTCCTGTAATCCTTGACATTAGTAAACAACATCCAGACTTGTCATTTGAGGGCGGAGATCTCGTGTTTATTAACGAGAATGTCGTTGCAATTGGGGAGTCGGAACGTACAGTTTCAATGATCCGCGAGATTCTAGGTCAACTAGGCATTTTTAAAAGAATACTGGCATTTCCTCTATCCAAGGGCTTCATACATTTAGATACTGTCTTTACTATGATAGAGGAACATGTTGGCTTATCCTATGTTCCAGTTATTCCAGACAGGTTAACTCGAGAGTTACAAGTCCTCGGCATCAAACTTATCTCAGTGTCATCATGGAAGGAACTAGGAAATCTCGCGGCTAACGTCTTAACTTTAAGACCTGGAAAGGTAATCTCAGCAGAAGAGAATAGGGAAACCAACTCAATTCTCAAACGGCATGGAATTGACGTGATTGAAGTTGAATTGAGTGAATTCTTAAAAGGGCTAGGAGGTCCACGGTGTTTAACTCTTCCATTGGCAAGGTAACAATATCAAAGCCCATTGCATACCTTCTTGTGCGAAGTCGTTCATTGTTATTTCTCTTTCAAGAAATTATACGTTCTTTTACCTTTTCTCAACAGCCTAAATAATCTTCTACTTGTTACCTTAGATATTATTTCATTCTCTTTCATATGATTGTCACCGAATGACAGAATCCCATTTGGTTTTAATACTCCATGTAACTCTTCCAATACACCATTTGGATCTCTTAACATGTGAAAGGTATCGTATAACAGGACAATATCTACACTACTGTTTTCCAATCCAGTTGCACAATCAGACCGAATGGTCTCTATATTCGTTAGTCGCTTCTTAGAAGCAACGTTCTTAACTTGTTGAACGGCAAGGGGGCTAATGTCCAGCGCATACACTTTTCCAGTCGTTCCTACTAGTTCAGCGGCAACAATCGAATAACTTCCAGGGCCACACCCGTAATCAAGTACGTGAAATCCTGGTTTTATCTCTACTTCTTTTAGGATACTTCTTGAAGGTAAAAAGAAATCACGAAATTTGTACATGAAAGACATAATTTTGAAATGAAAACTGGACATTGGTTTACCCATTCAACTTTACTCCTATAATGCACTTTACCGACGTTTTCGCGGAACTAACTACTTTTTTCTTTCACGGTGATAGCATTTACAACTCTCATGCTTACCCCAATAGCCTTCTAACTGTAGTGGCAATATATTCCAAATCGCTTTCAGAAACCGCTGGGTGAATTGGCAAAGAAAAGACTTGCCTGCAAGCAGTTTCAGTTACTGGGAGGCGTTCTCGTTTGCCACAGTATTTTTCTCTGTAAACTGGCATGAAATGAATTGGAATTGAGTAGTACACTTCGGCTTCAATTTTCTTTTCTCTTAACTTCTTTACAAGTCGGTTTCTGCTACCAGCATTGGATCTCCACAGTCGTACGGTATAGATATTCCAACTATGTTTATAATCGGCTGGTTCAACCGGGAGTTTGAGCTGGCTGATTTCTTGAAGTCTATGAGTTAGGGTAGCCGCATTTTTCTTTCGGGCTTCAAGAAACTTTGGAAGTTTGGCAAGTTGTACACATCCAATGGCAGCTTCGATTTCTGGCATTCGATAATTATGTCCGATTATTTTGCTTTTGTATCCTTCTTGTCCTCCATGATTTCTCAGTAACCGTATGGTATCAGCGTATTCAGCATTATTAGTGGTTATTATGCCTCCTTCTCCTGTGGTCATATTTTTAGTAGCGTGAAAACTGAAGCAAGCGATATCACCGACACAGCCTGCTTTTCGCCCCTGATACTCAGCACCGATAGCTTGTGCTGCATCCTCAATCACCGTGAGGTCATGATCTTTCGCGATCTTCTTTATTGCATCCATGTCAGCCATCAAGCCATAAAGGTGGACAGGGATAATCGCTTTGGAATTCGATGTAATTTTTCCCTTGATGCTCTCTGAGGTTAAACAGTAGGTATCAAGGTCAATGTCCGCAAATACTGGTTTCGCTCCTGTAAGGGCAACAGCCTCGGCTGTTGCAATAAAACTGAAACTAGGAACGATAACTTGATCTCCTGGACCAACGCCTGCGGCTAGAAGCGCTGAGTGCAAGGCGGCTGTTCCATTGTTTACGCTTATTGCGTATCTCACTCCGATAAACTCGGCAAATTTTCTTTCGAACTGAGATACAAATGGGCCTCCGCCTCGAAACGTCAAAAACCCGCTTTTTAAGACCTGGTTAACAGCCTGGGCTTCCTCATCTCCTAGAATAGGCTTGTTTATTTGGATCATCTTACGCAAAAGTACCGACTCCGTCAAATTCTTGTCAACTATTTGTTTCTTACTTGAAATTATTGAATAACTACTGGTTTCTTTATTTTGCCTTGCGTCCACAACTCTTTGACGGCTTGTTTTATGGCTTGTTGAACCATGGGATGTTGCATGAGCTGATCCATTAGGCTATCGGCTTGCATTTCTTCTTGTTGTTTTGTGTGTAGGACTGTTCCGTCGAGGACCAAGCTGCATTTGTTGCAGTACATGGCATCTCCTTCGTTTTTGGCGTTGCATCTTGGACAAGTCTTGGTTTCGATGTAGCCTATCTTCTTCTCTTGGCTTGGTAAGGTTATGCCTTCTATTTCCAACACGGCTTTTAGGCATCCAAGCAGATATATCCTAAACACGGTTGCATCTGTCTCAGGACAACAGACATGGGACAGAAACCTTAGGATCCGCGCCCTTCTGTATTTCAGCTAACGCTCGCTTTCGGCAAATTTACTTTGGCCTTCCTTCTGGCCGGGCTTCCTCCATGCACCTCGTTGCACGCTATGCAGTTTTAGGGAAGTAAAGACACTTCTCCTTTCTACAATTGGGATGGTTTTTGTTAGAATGGAAGCAAGAAATCTTTTCCCGATTTATTGGCAAATGAACATTAAAGTACTCCTTCGCTGAGTT
>Ga0315306_10000065_pt1 | contig 48144 bp, 55 predicted proteins | sample TDP1_MG_FD_203803 | JGI IMG/M metagenome (GOLD analysis project Ga0315306, IMG submission 203803) | Freshwater sediment microbial communities from Lake Towuti, South Sulawesi, Indonesia - TDP1 | ecosystem: Environmental > Aquatic > Freshwater > Lake > Sediment | place: Indonesia: South Sulawesi... | reverse complement strand
AACAGCTTCTAAGCCTCATTCAAACTCTAATTCAACAAAGCAACCCAAACCAAAGCCAGAACCAATTTTCTCTTAGTGAAGGTTCTCTTTTCGCAAAAAGAGAAAGTTCTGTGGTAGCCCGGGAGAGATTCGAACTCTCGTCAGCGGGTCCAGAGCCCGCCATCCTTGACCGCTAGATTCGGCGGCTAATTAGATTTTAGCCTCGACCGGGCTGCGTCCGGGCTACACTAAGAAGATATCGCTCCAATATTTCTCTTTTACCTCCTATGAAACCTATTTTATTCTGGAACAGCCGTGTCTGCCGTATACCATTAAGATAAACACTGAACAAGGGATTGCCTTGTCTTCTCCGCCAAACACTTCTTCTCGGCTTAAAGCCCAACTGTTTCAAGGCAAGTTCAATATCGTCCAAAAATTCCTTTGTTGCAGAGTCCAAGCCTATTCTGGGGTAACCTTCATGAACTACAAACTTTCCGTCGGTTGAGAAAATGCCCTGCAAGAAAGCAACGATCAAAATCTCTGAGCCTCTAACAACTTTAGGCATCCTTAATCTACCTATTTTTTCGCCATCAGGAAAGCCAAAAATCCTAGTTAGAATTTCATAGACCACCCTGCTGTTAAAGTAAATTTCATGTTTTCCAACACGGTGATGGACATTCGGCTTCACGGAGAACACTTTTCTGACGAGAGAATCAAAAGTCGAAATTATGAGTTCGTCATCTTCCACGAGCCCGATTCTCCAATGCCCATAACGAAGCGAATTCCTCCTCCCCGTAACCCAACCATCACCCCATAATAGCCCAAGAAAAAATGCAAGATCTTTGTTAAGAAAGGGAAAAGCAACTTTATGCTTGGAACCTTTAAGACAAAGATATTTTCGACCACCCAGCGCCTTAACTGAGAACTTTATTGAGGTCCTCAATTCGTTAAGGAACAGTTTATTTCCTTGCTTGTGGGACATTCGAGACGACCGGGCTAGCAGACATGAAATGGTTGAATCGCTCTAATAAATGTCACACGCACGCAACGCCCAACTACAACATGACCCCCCTCCCGGTATAGGTAGTCTCACACACACGCAACACAAACAGTTCCAAGACCCCATCTGTCCGCGTAACAGAATACAACAGAAGAAGCAAACTTCCAATCAACCACAGACAAAATTTTCTTTTTAATAGACAAAAACCATAAATCACCTCCACCCAATAACAAGGCAACGAGGCTTAGTCATGCGTCCGTTTCCAACTGTTTTCAAAGACGAGGGCAAACTCGACATAAACTACGTGCCACCGCGCCTCCCACACAGAGAATCCGAACTCAACCTCCTAACACAATTCTTCCGCTTCGCAACCGAAAGCCCAGAAAAAATGACTCAACGAGTGCTCATCACCGGAGACATCGGAACAGGAAAAACCGTGCTCGCCCAACACTTCGGACAAGGCATAACCAGAGAAGCGCAGCGCAGAGGAGTCAACCTGCACTACGTGCACGTGAACTGCCGCGAATGCAAGGGAAGCCTCTTCATGATCCTCCAGCGAGCCATACTGACGTTCTCACCCAACTTCCCAAGACGCGGCTACTCGGCACAGGAACTCCTGCAGACGTTCATGGAGGTTCTCGACGAACAAAACGCCCACCTCATACTAGTTCTGGACGAGTTAGACGCTCTCGTTCAAAGCGAGGGCTCCGACCCACTCTACAGCCTGACACGCGTGCAAGAAGAGCGCTCCGGACACGCCCAAAGGCTATCACTCATAGGCATCTTCCGCGAAACCTCTCATCTCGATTCACTAGACCCTAGCACACGAAGCACCCTGCAACGCAACATCATACGCCTAGAAGGGTATTCAACCCCTCAACTCCGCGACATCCTCAACGACCGAGTACTCTTAGCTTTCAGAGAAAACGCGGTTCCAACACAAACCGTCGACCTCACAGCCGAATTGGCAGTCATGGAAGGCGGCGACGCCCGTTACGCCATCGAGCTCCTGTGGCGCGCCGGAAAGTACGCAGACACCGCAGAATACCGAGATGTCCTACCCGAGCACGTTCGCAAGGCAGCCGCAAGCGTGTATCCAGTCGTGCGAAGAGACACCGTTTCATCGCTGGGGTTGCACGAGAAGCTCTTTCTCTTAGGCGTTGCGAGACTGTTTAAACAAACGGGCGCGGCCTACCTGCCGATGGGAGAGGCTGAAAAAGCCTATGCAATCGTGTGCGAGGAGTACGGAGAGAAACAGCGCGGGCACACCCAACTGTGGAAGTACGTGCGGGTGCTCTCAGCCTCTGACATAATAAGAGCCGAACCCTCCAGTGTTGGACACCGAGGCAAAACCACGATGATTAGTATGCCAAGAGTCCCAGCCTCCGACTTAGAGCGGGAACTAAGCAAGCTCTTGGGCACTTGAAGGGAGAAGGAAAGCGTCTCATGTCAGTGGAAGAAGTCTTTTCCTCAAAAGGAAGGGTGAAAATCCTAAAAATTCTGGTGGAAATCGGAGAACTCAACATTTCAGAGATTGCTCGCCGCTCTGGCTTGAACTACGCCACAACCAACAGACACTTGCAAGTTCTGGAAGAGTCAGGGCTGGTGAGACACAAGAATTTCGGCAGAATTCGCATCTTCCGCTTCAACGAGGAAAGTCAACGGGCTAAAATGATTAGGGAACTCATGAACGGCTGGGGTGTAGACAAATAAGTTTGAATCTGAATCATGAATAGGTGAATTCGAGTGTGACCACTTTGATTCTTGAGGAGTTTAGTCACAGAGTTGACGAGTTGGAGGCGGTCTTGCAGAAGGTCGCAACAGACATAGCGAGCGGTGTCCTCTTAGAGCGCGTACAGCCCATAGACCTCTGGAAAAAATCAGAAGCCTCCGTCACACTTCTTAAGATGTTGGCTGAGAACTGCAGAGAAACAATGACACTGTTGAAACCCGAGAAAGCCACGACTGTAGAGCAGCGTTTCAGGGCGTTGACTCAGCCTCTGGGCGTTTTTAGGGACATACTCTTTCAGAAAACGAGTGATCCCCTCGCCAACTCTCGACTGGCCTTTGAACAGTTGAGGAAGGCTCTGATGGAGAGCTCCGACTTCCTCATCTTAGCCAAGGAAATCAGAGGCAACCCGTCCCCAGCGATTAGGGAGATCTTGCGGTTGAGAGAAGAGAAGGAAGGAGCAAAGGAGTCAACAAGTGCCATTTTGACATCTGAAACACAACTCAAACAAACGCATCTGCTAGCGGAGGTGGAATCCTTGAGGTTGTCTGTGGCTAGTATGGAGAAAACGCTGGGTGAAATAAGAGAGCGGTTAGGCAGCATTGAAGAAAACCTCAGGACGGAGAGCACCTCCTTGGAAACAGAAGCCTCTCAGAAAGGATCTCCGAAAAAACAATTGTCTCTTTCACATTTTTAGTAGAAGGGAGGAAAATAGGGTATGTCAATGGTTGACGTGACTTCAAAACCCGAGGTTTTCCGCGAAGCCACGGCCAAGGGTTTCATAAGACTCAAACCCGAGACCTTACGCGCGATTGAGGAGGGCAAGGTGAAGAAAGGCGATCCCTTTGCTGTGGCGAAGATCGCTGGAATTCTGGCGGCTAAGAACACGTGTTCACTCATTCCACTGTGCCATCCCCTTCCGTTAACGAGTGTGGAAATCAACCTGAAAATCGTTGACGACTCTTCTGTTGAGGCCGAGGCTACGGTCAAAGCGAGGGCGCAGACGGGTGTGGAGATGGAGGCTTTGGTGGCGGTTTCAGCCGCTCTCTTAACCATCTGGGACATGACGAAGCAATACGAGAAAGATGAGCGTGGGCAGTACCCTAGCACGAGCATTAGAGACATTCACGTGGTGCGCAAGGTGAAGAAACCTTGAGGCGATAGATTGATGAGTGAGAGCGCTCGGAGACACAAGGAGAAGGCTCCTAAGAGCTTGGGTTTCGCCATCGTTGTTTGCAGCACTTCTAGATATCGTGATTTGAAGGCAGGTAGACGGGTCTTGGACGAGTCAGGCGACTTGATTGCTGAAGCCTTAGAGAAACATGGGCACAGGGTGGCTTCGCGCGTCATGGTTCCCGATAATAAAAGCCTCATTAGAAGAAGCGTTAAAGAGGCGTTAAGATCGAGGGATGTTGACGCCCTCATCACTTGTGGCGGGACTGGGATAAGCCCGACTGATGTCACCGTTGAAACGGTTGAGCCCTTGTTGGAGAAGAGGCTTGAGGGTTTTGGTGAGATTTTCAGGTGGTTGGGTTACGGAGAGATTGGTTCGGCTGCTGTCGTGACTCGGGCTATTGCGGGCGTTGTCCGTGGTAAGGTCGTTTTTTGTGTTCCTGGTTCGCCTCAGGCGGCTAGGCTGTGTCTTGAAAAGCTTATATTGCCCGAGGCGGCGCATATTATTCTCCACGCCCGAGAGAAGTAGGGGCCAGAGATGCTGTTCGATAATTGCGGGCGTCCGACAAGGAATCTGAGGATTTCGCTCACTCAGCGCTGTAACCTGCGTTGTGTTTATTGTCACAGGGAGGGGCAGAGTCCGGGTTCAGTTTTGCCTGAGATGTCCGCAGATGAGGTTTTGCGGATAGCCAGAGTAGCTGTTTCTTTAGGCGTGACTCGTGTCAAGTTGACTGGTGGTGAGCCTCTTCTGCGCTCGGATATTGTTGAGATTGTGAGGGGTTTGGCTGGGCTGAGGGGTTTGCGTGATCTTTCTATGACTACGAATGGGACGCGGTTGTCTGTTTTGGCTGAGCCCTTGCGCGAGGCTGGTTTGATGCGTGTGAACGTGAATCTTCCTTCTTTGGATGAGAAGACTTATGATGTGTTGAACGGTGGTGACCTGCGAGAGGTTTTGGCTGGGATTGAGGCTGCGGTTAGGGTTGGCTTTTATCCGGTTAAGTTGAACATGCTGGTTCTGAGGGGCGTAAACGATGGGGAGATTTCGCGCATGATTGCTTTTGCTAGGCGTAGTGAGACCATTCTGCAGTTGCTTGAGTTGGAGCCTGTAAATGTTAGGGATGAGTTTTATGAGAGGTATTTCTGCTCTTTGGACGGTGTCGAGAATGATTTGAAGTCGAGGGCTTTGGAGGTTAGGACTCGTGGTGACATGCAGAATAGGCGGGTTTATTTTTTGCCGGGAGTGAAGGTTGAGGTTGTTCATCCCATTGAGAACACCGAGTTCTGTGCTCATTGTACGCGGTTGCGGTTGACGAGTGACGGTAGGCTCAAGCCTTGTCTGATGCGCAACGACAACCTGGTGGACGTGTTGACGCACATCAGGAAAGGCGCTAATGATGAAGAGTTGAAACAGCTCTTCGTTGAGGCTGTGAAGAGGAGAGAACCCTACTATAGGCGGGGCTGAGCGCCCGAGCGTGTGTGAGACTACCTATACCGGGAGGGGGGTCATGTTGAGTGAGGATGTGTTTTGCGTTTGTGTGCGCACTCGTGACCTAGCCCCTCTATTAGGAGTAGGTGTTTAGAAACCCGAATCTCTAATCGGAGATTAACGGTTCTAATCCTTCGCACTCTTCGAGCCTTTAAGTATGAGAACAACCAGAATAATCCCGACAATGTGGCTAGATGTTCTTTATGCGGACACTTAGAGCCGTTCTGCACTTGTTCTAAAGAGCAGAAAGAAAACGTAGAATCAAGCTGGTTGCGGATATGGTAAAGGTTACTCGGAAATTCAACCTTTCTAAGGATTTGGGAGAAACTTACCGCTATGAAACAGTCGATATAGAAATTGAACATGCGGATACCGAAACGGCTCTTATTTTGATAGAGGAAGCGTATCGACTTTTTCTTATGCGAATCAGAGAGGGAAAAATCCGATAACCCTACTAGCACAGCAAAAACTACTAGAGCGAAAACGTTAAAGCATGAAAGATAAGTAAGAACACGAAGGTAAAAGCATGACAAGTGTAGCAAAAGGCATAGAAATAAAGAATAAAGGATTAGTGCTGTTCGGAGTCATACTTCTGTTGATAGGATTAGTGGCTTCGTTCTACCCAGAAACGTATTATGGATATGTTCTCCGCTATCCCTATCAAACCGTAGGCATAATCTTACTTTTGGCTGGAATAGTGTTCATAGCACTAGGGTTCTTTTACTCACCACGAAAAACTACGTAGCCTTATAGTATGTATCTTCTCCAATAGTTTGTTTAACTATTTTTGCTTTAACAGTTCCTTCTTTGACTAGGTTTTCTAAAGCATTTTGAACAGCATAAAAACCAGCAACGCCACCAATAAGACTCCAAAAGTCTTTTACTTGAGTATTGATTCCTAAGCCATTCATTATCCCTACGATGTTGAAAGGTTTCTTATTTTGCTTTAGGAATGTTAGAATTCGTGCTTCTAAAGTTGTCCAAGTTCTTCCCGCATCCCATTCTTCATTACTTATTGACATTTTTTCCACTTCCCTTATGAATATCTCCTATCTCTATATAAATGCTTTAATGTAAACAATGCGGAAAACTTATAGCAGAACCAAAAGAACTAATCACAATCCAGAAACATAGAGACTGATTAAACTTTTCTAGGCTTTAAACCCACTATCTGAGTGCTGTTTACGATGTAGACTGGGTCTCCATTTCTGATTAATTAAGTATTTCAGTCCTCTGATATTGAATCTAACATTCTCAGTTCGGTTGTAAGTTAAGGTTCGTATCATACAACAGAAAAAGTAAAAATCCATTAGCCTTTTTCTATGAGAGATTTTCTTTCTTGCGCTTTTTATAGGAGTTGCGCGTGCGCATCTATTATGGTGCCCCTTGAATTCTCTTCTGTAATGCCTTCCAGGAATTTGTGGTCAGGAAACTTTCTTCCATGTTGCGAACCATACGCTCGAACTTGCGCATGGATACAGAAAACGAAAGTGTGTTCTCAGGAATAAAGCGGCGCGCTGAAACATCAAGCAATCCTATGACAGCTCTTGGACGAACAGCGTCTTTCTCAAGAAAGGGATACTGTACGATTGAGCCACACCCTGAAGCAAACGGGGTGAAAACATCGTGCGTTTCATCAAAATTTGCCAGTGTGAAGAGGCCTGAAAGGACATCGGGGCACGCGAAAAAGATTACGACGTCAGGTTCATCCGACTCGTTCAATGAGTCCCACCTCTTGAACACTATGAACCTTGCTGGAGCCTTGAACGACGGCTCAAGCTTAATCCACTCGGCAGCAAGCTCGGGCGTCTTCTTGTAACGCTCACCCTCAACTTTCCCAGGAATTCCACTGGAGAGGAGGTATTTATCGTCAGGTTCAAACGTTTCACGAAAACCCAGACACTTTTGTCCGCCAGAACAGCCGATTGACTCTGCATCAAAACTAAAGCTCTCCCCTTCCTTACAAGTGAAAGCGCTGCGATGACGCATCTGCGCGCTATTGTACCGGGCTTCACGAGTTCCGCATGTCCTTCTTCATCCGTGTAATAGAAGGCGATAGGAAGTTCAGCTTCACCAAAGAATCCCTTCCAGAGAACAACAAAATCCTCCTTAAACTTGATGTCCATAAACAACTCCTCTTGGTTGCTTCAATAAAACGCGGGACTAAAATAGCTTTCTGGTCGGGGACTCCACGAAGCAAGTATGACTAAATGGCTGTTGATGAATGGTTTAAAGTCCCATGGGCCTCCGTAATCCAACAACTGCGTGACTGAACGGTGAAAGTAATCACGCTTCTAAGAGGCTAGCATCCAACATTAACCCATGAAAGGACTCGAAGAAGGTTCACAACCATTATCTGCCTTCTGACGGCTGATTTTGGGATAAAAAAAGATTAAAAATTTGACCACACACCAAAAAACGAAATGAGATTCGATGGTCTGGAGAATTCTGAGTTCTGAAAGATACATGAGTGTTGAGTGCTGGGAAAAGATAAGTGATAGGTTGAGAATTATTAATGCAACTTGAAATGAATTATTAAACCAAAGAATCAAGGATGGACCTCAGAAGTTTGGTTTAGCCATGTTGTTGTTTTTTCTATTGTTTCTTCTTCTCTGCTTTGAAACGCATGGTTCCCCGATTCTATTACCACGAGTTTTTTTGGTTCCTTAGCCGCTTCGTAGTTTATTTTCGCCTCTCCTAACTCTACTATCTGGTCGCCGCTTCCGTTCACTATCAGTAGAGGCACGTTCTCTAGTTTGGTAACAATCTCACTCTCTCTAAGTTTCATGAGTTTCCGGCGCACGTCGCGTGGTCTCAGCGTTATGCCGTAGACGTGCAGGCTGAAGAAGCGGGATACGTTCACAACCGCGTCAACATACGAAATCAACAAGAAGAGGTAGTAGCCGAGCCGTCCCCTCGTTCTCGTGATGAACCTCTTCACGTTGTAGGCATGGTCGTGCGGGGTCGCCCACAAAACCACACTTTTAATCCGCTTGTCAGTCTGAGCCACATAGAGCGCAACTGCTCCACCGAGGCTGTGACCCACCACAAAAACCGAGTTAGAAACCACCTCTCTCCTCGAAGTCAAGTAATCCATAGCTGCCTTCAAATCCCGCTGCTCGCCCAGCCATAATCAAACTCACCACCGCTCTCGCCACAGCCACGAAAGTCAAAGACGAGAGAAACGAAGCCGCTCTCACAGGCTTTCACCGCCAACCGCCCAAAGATGTCGTGTCCCCTGAACCCTCGTCTATCAAAACCGTGACAGATGACAAGTCCTGGAGACCGTGAACGCTTCGCTTCTGGGATATAGAGCTCGCCCCGAATCCTGGCGCCGTTGGATTCAAACTCGACTCTCTCAACCCTCAGACACTAAGCCTCCACGCCTCGGGAGCCCGTTTTTAATAAAATTACTTATACTCTGACTAATTACTTTCTACGCAAAAAGTTTAGGCGCTGTGACATGAGGAAGAAGCCCCTAATCGGACTAGCCATAACCACCGCAATCACCGTACTCGTAGTGTACACGCTGTATCCCTACTACACTCTCCTAGACCCAATGACTGGAATCTGGACCACAGCCCTACACGCCGAACTCCCAACAGACGCACAAATAATCCTCAAAGACCTAAACCAAACCGTGGAAGTCATCAGAGACAACTGGGGGGTCCCCCACATATACGCCAGAAACGAAGACGACCTCTACACCGCCTTCGGCTACGTCCAAGCCCAAGACCGCCTCTGGCAGATGGACTTCCACAGAAGAGCAGCCGAAGGAGAACTCTCTGAAGTACTAGGCGAAGACCTATACGACACAGACCTCTTCTTCCATGTCGTGGGCTTAGCCAGAGCCGCCAACGCCACCCTCCAACAACTCGACCAAAAAACCAGACACATCCTCAACCAATTCGTCAAGGGAGTCAACTCAGCCATCGAAGATATGAAACGAGACAACAACCTCCCCATAGAATTCAGACTCCTAAACTACGAACCCCAACCCTGGACACCCTTGGACACCTTGGCATTCGTGAAGCTAATGGCTTGGAGCCTAACAGGAGACTTCTACGACCTAGAGTTCCAGAGACTCGTCAACGCCTTCGGAAACCAAACCGCCAGCGAATTATTCCCAACTCCGCGCCCATACGAAGTGTGGATAAAGCCCGGCAACTACACTGGAGACAATGGGAATCTCGGGGACAACTTGGGCACAGATGAGAACAGGGTTCACAGCGTGCCGAATCCCGAAAGCGGAATTGACGCTCTATTAAAATGGAAGACCGAAGCCGAGAAGTGGATAACACCCTTCCGAAGCCTCTTCGCCTCCAACAACTGGGTTGTCAACGGCAGCAGAACCACAACAGGCAAACCCATCCTCTGCAACGACCCGCATTTGGAACTGTCCACTCCACCAGTCTGGTATGAGGCGCACTTGGTCGTGACCAACGCAAGCGGCGTCGCAATAAACGTCAGAGGCGTAACCTTCCCAGGCACACCGCTCATCGTCATCGGAGCGAACCAACACCTCGCCTGGGGCTTCACAAACGTCGGCGCCGACGTAGTAGACTTCTACCGATACGTCTGGGGAAACAACGGCAAAAAATACTGGTATGTCGACCACTGGGAGAGCGTGCAACAGGTCAACGAGACAATCCAAGTCAAAACCGACAGTGGCGTAGAAAACCGCACTGTTTCTATCAACATGACCCGCCACGGTCCAATCATGGAGCGACTCGGCTTCAAGGCAGCCATGAAGTGGACTGGACACTACCCAACCCTCGAAGCCAGAGCCATATACAAGTACAACATAGCCAAAAACCTAAACGACTTCATGAACGGCTTAGCCGACTTCCACGTCCCAGCACAGAACACGGTCTACGCGGACACAAACGGAAACATCGCCTGGTGGGCCAACGGCAGATACGTGAACAGAACCAACGTGACTGGCGTAGACCTGAGACTGTCCTTCAACGGCAGCAGAGGCGAGGGTGAATGGAGCCAAGACTGGATAGACCCACCCAACGAGGTGCCACACGTCATCAATCCGCCTTGGGGCTTCGTGGTCACGGCTAACAACCGCCCCACCGGACCAACCTACCCTCACTGGCTCGGCTGGACCTGGGCGGAACACTACCGCGCCCAGCGCATCCTCGAGGTGGTAAACGTCACCAGAAACCTGGATGTGGATTACATGAAGGCTGTTCAGAACGACGTCCTCTACATTCCAGCCCGAGAACTCACCCCCTACATTATCGAGGCTTATGACAAAAGCCCGCTCGAGGGAGAAGATGTGGCGGAGGCGGTCGACACCCTGCGAGACTGGAACTACTCCATGAACGAGGGTGAGGCTGCCTCCTCCGTGTTCGCGACTTGGCTGGACATGTTAAAGAAGGACACTTTTGAAGACGACTACCAGCGTGTCGGATTCGATGGGCCTTATCCTCCAACCGAGGTTCTCGAGTACTTCGTCAAGCAGAACGCTTCAAAATGGTTCGACAGAGTGAACACCGTGCAAACAGAGACCAGAGACCACATCATCCTGGAAAGCTTGGAACAAACCGTTGAAGCCCTCTTGAGGGGGGGAGCTTCTCTTCCAGAGTGGGGTGCAATCCACTACGTGGAGATTCGGCACCCGCTCGGAACAGTTCTTCCATGGCTCAACTATCCTGAGATTCCGATAGACGGCTGGGATCAGACAGTGAGACCCGCCGGCGGGCTCAAAGTGCACCACGGAGCCTCTTGGAGACAGATCATAGACTTATCCGAACTCGACAACTCGGTGAGCATTCTTTCAGGCGGGCAGAGAGGCAACCCCTTTAGCAGGCATTATTACGACCAGTTTGAGCTCTGGCTGAGGGGTCAGTACAAACCGATGGCTTTTCCAGAGACTCCAGACAAAGCTCGATTGAACGCGGAGAGTAGGGTGATGTTTCTACCTGGATAACAAGAGAGAGGTGAAGCTTGGTTGAGTTCGACACTTAAGAGAGGCAGTTTCTGGGCAGCACTATTTGTCACTTTAGTCTCAGGAGCGTTGCTGGAGCTCTCTGGGTTGTGGCAGACCATGCTGCTCGCTGGTTTTCTGGGAGGCTTGCTGGCTAGAAGGCTCGTTAAGGGTGCGGTCGCCGGTTTCCTCGGAACCTTCACCGTTTGGATTCTGTACTTTTTTGCCTTTTGGCTGCTCTCCCCCCAGAGCTTCACCGTCGCCTTTGAATCAATGCCAGGTTTCGTTCTCCTAACCCTTGCCTTCGGCGGGATTCTCGGCTGTTTGGGCGGAGCCTTGGGTTCGCTATTCTTGATGACGCTTTTTCCGCCGAGAGAGGAAAAGTGAATAGAGAGACGAGACTGGGGCTCTGGCTTTGGTGTTAAGAGAGCTGGAGAGTATGGGAAATTTATATAGTCCTTCTGCTCCATGCAGGTTGGAGTCGGTTTTCGATGGAGTCCAAGCCTTGGTTAAAGAATTGGCCCGCTGGAGTGCCTCAGACCATCAAGTATCCCGAAGTGCCTCTTCACGAACTCTTGAGGAAGACGGCTGAGAGACACCCGAATCACACAGCCATCGTGTTTTCAGGGAGAAAGATTACGTTCAAGGAGTTGGACGTTCTTTCCGATAGATTCGCGACGGCTCTTAATGACATGGGTGTGAGGAGAGGAGACCGAGTCGCTGTATTTCTCCCGAACGTTCCTCAGTTTGTTGTCGGCTATTACGGCAGCCTTAAAGTGGGCGCCACGGTCACCGCTGTGAGTCCACTCTTTAAGGAACGCGAGCTCGAGTTTCAGCTCAACAATTCCGAGGCTGAGACCGTAGTTTGCCTAGACCTGCTCTACCCTTTGGTCAGGGCTGTGAGGGAGAAGACCAAACTCAGGAACATTGTTGTGGCTGGCATTAAGGAGTACATGCCACCTTTGAAGGCGGTTTTGGGCTCGCTTCTTGGGAAGGTTCCGCGTCGCAGGGTGCCCAGAGAGGCGGGTGTCCACTTCTTCAAAGAGGTCGTGGAGAGGTATCCTGCTCAGCCTCCCACCGTGAAGGTTAATCCTAAGAGGGATTTGGTGGCTTTGCAGTACACGGGTGGCACGACTGGTGTGCCTAAGGGCGCGATGCTCACTCATTATAATCTTGTGTCTAACGCTGTTGCTTGTGCGGCTTGGCTTTACGGTAGGGAGCCTCCGGAGGCTCAAGACGTTTTCTTGACTGTTTTGCCGCTTTTCCACATTTACGGCATGACCACCGCAATGAATGCGCCCATTTACTTGGCTGGTACCATGGTTTTGCTTCCGAGACCTGACCCAGTGGAGATTTTGAGGGCGATTCACGAGTATCGCGTGACTGTTTATTGTGGTGTGCCGACTCTGTACTCCATCTTGACTGCTCGTCCCGACATAGGCAAGTACAATTTGAAGTCTGTGAAGTTCTGTATCTCTGGTTCTGCTCCGCTTCCTCCTGAGGTGCAGAGGAGGTTTATGGAGTTGACTGGCGGGGTTTTGGTGGAGGGCTACGGGCTGACGGAGTCTTCGCCTGTCACGCACTATAATCCTCTCGACCCATCTATGAAGACTGTGAAGATTGGCTCGATTGGTTTGCCTTGGCCCGACACAGATTCCAAAATTGTGGATGTGGAGACTGGCAAGCGGGAGCTTCCAGTTGGAGAAGTTGGCGAGGTCATCATTAAGGGTCCGCAGATTATGAGGGGTTACTGGAAGATGTCTGAGGAGACGAAGGATGTTCTGAGGAAGGGTTGGCTGTACACTGGTGACATTGGGAAAATGGATGAGGATGGCTACTTTTTCATCACGGACCGCAAGAAGGACTTGATGAAGTACAAGGGTTACAGCGTCTATCCACGCGAGATTGAAGATGTGATCTATGAGCACCTGTCGGTGAAGCTGTGCGCTGTTGTGGGCAAGCCAGATCCCGCTGCGGGTGAGATTCCGAAGGCTTTCATAGTTGTCAAAGAAGGCGCCAAACTAACCGAGGACGAGTTCATGGAGTTTGTCAAGGAGAGGGTTGCGCCCTACAAGATCATTCGCGAGGTTGAGTTTAGAACTGAGCTGCCCATGACTCTGGTTGGAAAGGTGCTTAGGAGAACCCTCAGAGAGGAAGAGGTCAGCAAGCAGAAAGCCTCTCAGACGTGATGTGCCGTTAGTTGCTTGTTGAAGGCGCGCCCGCGCGTGTGAGACCTACCTATACCGGGAGGGGGGTGATGTTGGAGAAGGATGAAGAGAGATCTATTTTCGTCTTTGAAAACCTGTAGGAGTTCTATTTTGTCTCTGTCATTTTTGTGAGGAGGGCGTCGAATCTGCAGTGGTCGCACAAGCCGTCTTGACCTGTTGCTGCTCTCTTTCCACATTTCTCGCATTTCGTCTGTTGTTCTTTCTCTGTCAGCGATATTTTGTCTAAGATTTTTAGTGAGCGGATTAGCTTGGTCACTTTGCTCCCAGTTGAGATGCTGGAACAATAGGTATTTCTATGTAGTGTAGGATAGTTACATACTCTTCTGGCGGTGGAGACTTCCGATGTTTCGTTATCGTTTAATAGATGCTGATGGGGACAGGGATCTGTTGTTGGAGATGCATTGTCGCATCAACTATGAGAGTGAGACTCCCTGGGCTAGGAGGGTTTCGTATGAGCGGTACAGGGAGAAGTGGCTGAGCACTCCGCAGCCTGAGTCGTTTCTGTCTGATCTTGCCAATTCGATGAGGGACAAGCGAACGATGACTGAGATTCTGGAGGATGACGGCGTCTTGGTGGGGTATCTGTGGGTGACATTCAATGACGTGGAGGGATACGACATCACAATCGCATCAATAATGGATATGGCTGTTGCTCCCGACTATCAGCGTCGCGGCATCGGGCTGAAAATGATGAGACACATAGAAGAAACAGCCCGAGAGAGAGGAGCAACCCTACTCCGCTCCGACACAGGAACAGAAAACACAGCCTCCCAGAAACTACACGAAAAAGCAGGATTCAAACCATACCGAATACACTACGAAAAAGTTCTCTCCTAATATGTAATTAATGATTGATGGAGGGACATGCTAATACTCCTATAACAGTTAGACGTTCCTAGTAGTTCTCTGAGTTATTCACTAGCGCTCAACAGCTGCTTAAGCGACTTAACCTCTTCCCTGAGTGCAGCGATTTCGCTCTCCAACCGACTAGCCCTGCCCTCAGCCGCCTTCTTCAACTCCTCAATCTCCGCCATGAGGCTGGCTCTCTCCGTCTCCAGCTTCGTCAACTTCTCACGTAGATTACGCAAGGTCTGCGTCAGTTCACCCTCGATGCCCCTAATCTTCTCCACCACACTCTTAACGCTTACCTTCTCCTGACCCACCACAGCCCTAAACCTCTCACCGCATTTACGACACTCAAATAACCCCATGGTCAGCTTGAACCTTTCGCCTGCTTTGCTAGGTTTACCGATCAAAAACCAAGTCTTCAAGAGATTAGCCCTAGCCCCTCCACACTTCGGGCACTTCACCAACCCTTAACCCACAAACAAACTATTCATACAAACCATTCTAAAATGCCTTTTTATCCCCCGTTCGGCACAGACAAAGTTATATTACAAATGTCAAAGAAAATAGGGGGTTCGAGGAAACGCTCATGCGAGGCATACCAACAAAAGAAGAGTTGGAAGAGAAAATCCGAACCCTAGAAAACGAGAAAACCAGTCTCACAGCCGAAATCAAAGAACTAAAAGAAATCATTGAACTAAAGGCAAAGGCTGGCGAGCTCGAGAACGAAGTCGCCACTCTGAGGGAGGAACTGAAAACCCTCAAAGAGAAAGTCTCAACCCCAGAAGTCGCACCTTGCGAACAAGAAACCTACCTATAAAAGCAACAAGGCTCAAAAAGACTGCCTTTTTTCCACAACAACTCTTTCAACCGAGTTGAGGGCTTCCTTCTCTTTTCCAAAAAGAAATGGGAAGTTAAAGAGTGATCTCGAACATCAGACGCTCCACTAACTCCTTGTAGCGGTTGCGTATTGTAACCTCTGTCACCTGGGCGATTTCGGCTATCTCCCGCTGCGTCTTCCTCTCACCCGTCAACACAGACGCGATGTAACTGGCGGCTGCCGCTATGCCCGTCGGACCCCTACCACTCGTGAGCTTGAGCTCCCTCGCCGTGATGAGAATCTTGTGAGCTATCTCCTCGACTTTCCCCTGCATCGTCAGCTGATTAGAGAACTTGGTTATGTACTGGCTCGGCTTCAGCGGAGGAATAAAATAGTCGAGCTCCTTGATGAGGAACCGATAGCTGCGACCCACCTCCTTCTTGTTGATGCTCGAGGCTTGAGCGATCTCTTCGAGGGTTCGAGCGAGCCCGCACTGACGACACGCCACATAGATGGCTGCAGCCGTCACGCCCTGAATAGACCTGCCCCGTATCAGGTGCTCCTTCACCGCCTTACGATAAATAACCGACGCAGTCTCCAGAATGTTCTTGGGCAGATTCAGAGAGTTCGCTATCTTGGAGATTTCAGAGAGCGCGAAAGCGAGGTTGCGCTCCGTAGCGTCTGAGACACGTATCCGCCTCTGCCACTTCCTCAATCTATAGATCTGAGCCTTCTGACCGGGCGAGAGCCTTTTACCATAGATGTCGCGGTCGTGCCAGTCAATCATTGTTGAGAGACCCTTGTCATGAATCGTGTAAGTCAACGGAGCGCCCACGCGGGCTCTCTTTGCCCGCTGCTCATCATCGAACGCTCTCCACTCTGGCCCGCGGTCGGCTAGTTTGGCGGCTATGACGAATCCGCACTGCATGCAGACTATCTCGGCGCACTCGTAGTCGCGCATCAGACGGGTGCCTCCGCACTCTGGGCACTGCTGAACCCGAGGAGGCAGAGCGGGAATCTCTTCTGTACTCATCTTCTCTTCTTCCTCTTCGGCTGAGGGGAGGGAACCGAGTAGAGAGTGTGGTCTATGAGATTTTGAGCGTCCTCCACAAGGGGCTTAACAGCTGCATAGGGAGAGGAGACGGGTCCAAAAACGTCGCAGACTGTTCCAACATGGTTGAGGTTCTGGTTCACCACTCTGTCGCCGATGCGCGGGAGGTTCTCCGCCTTGACGATTAAGGTCCTGCTGGAACTCACGTGAAGCACACGGCCTAATCGCTGCAAACTGTCGGGGTCCCCTCACAAAAGATTCGTGGTTTCACAGAACTAAGCGCTTTATTTAAACCTTTCTGACTCTCAAATATTTATTCTAAGTCTGTCCGCGCATGACTACGATTTCTTTTGCAACGCCTCGTATGATTTGGGTCTTTGAACCCTTCTTCGGGACAACAACCATGCCTGTTTTCTGCCATGGGACGCCGGGATGTTTGGCGTCTGAGACCGCGTCTGAGTGTAAGCCCATCCGCTCTGCTGCTCTCTGGAGCTCCTCGAGTCTGGGAGAGGGCACGGCGAGGTTTTTTGGCACTTTCCTGCCCTCTAGGCGGGTTTTGGTTGAGTCGAAGTAGGCTGGCCAGAGGATTACTTTATCTTGTTTCCGCATGAAAAAGACGCTCAGACTGCTTGTTGTGGAGTCAGGTCTCCTTGGGTATTAGTGTAGCGTTCACCAGTCCGTGTTGTCCTGGTCGGGAGGTTATGCGAGCCGCCCCCAAGGGGGTTTCGATTATGGTTCCCTTGGTTATTACGCCTCGGCGGTCGTAGTCCACATTGGCTGGGTTCTTGACAACCCGCAGAATCTCCACCTTCTCTGTCTTGCCCGTCGACGGATTGGAGACGTTGGCGTAGTTCGTGCTCAACAACCGTATCTTCATGTTGCCTCCGCGCCTGCGCTCATTCTTCCTCCTTGGTTCTCCGAGCGTGGTCTCTGTTGGAAAGGCGCCCCTCTCGAACCTTCTCTTCGTTCGGTAGGCTCGCTTTCGACCGCCCGAGGGCTTCCTTTTGTGTATGTCTCCGTGCCAAACCGACAACTAGTTTTTCACCTACGATGAGACTTGATGCGACTATCACAAAATAGAAGGTTGTTTATTAATTTAACTAACGTTGCATGCAACTATCCGTATTCTGAATCCGAATTGCCTATTCATAATCCTTTTACTCAGACTACTCGACCAAACTTGTGGAGACAACCAAAAAGAAGGATAAAAAATGAGTAGGAAACCTGCCTTAATTGCGTTGCTATCGTTTCTCGCCTTAGTGAGTGCTCTCCAAACGGTAAACGCCGCCACAATCACTTCAGCAACGCTCGACAAGGACACATATCTAGCAGGTCAAATAGGCTACATCTCAGTCACAGTGTACAATGATAAGAGCGAAAAAATCAGAGTCACCGAACTGAGCGCCACAATAAACTACTACTACACAGACGGCACGGTCTATGTGCAGAAATTCTTCACAAACTCCACGTTGCCAGACGAGATTCAGCAAGGGCAGACAGAGACCCATCAAATACCGATTAGTCTGCCGACCAATATTGCTTCGGGATACACCAATCCGACGGTTGAAGCCAGAACTGAAATCTGGGAGCCCCATATAGAGCGTTGGATATCTTCCGACAAAGCGACCAGTCAGGTGAAAATTCACATAGAGTCACCCTACAAGCAACAGTACGAGGATTCCCAACAGGAGCTTCTAGACCAAAAAACAACCAATCAGAGCCTCGGTAGCACGGTGAACGTGCTTGCACTAACGACTGTGGTTTTCGCTGCGGTAGCCGTATTCCTCATGCTCTTCGTCTTCGCAATGAGACCAAGACCCATCCCACAGACATAGCGCGCACATCTGCGAAAAGCTTCCGAACAGAACAAGGAGCGTTCAGAGTACTTCGCTTCATCAGCACAAAGTATCCTGAGTCTCGCCCAGCCCCGAGGCTACATCCCTTTTTTCGTGCTTGAAAAATCAGCTTCGGTTTTTGGATTGGAGGCGGCTGTAGTAGGCGAAGATCTCGTCTCTCGTCACTATCCTTCCGCAGCCGCCGCATCGGCGTTCCTCGTCGGCGTTGACTATGAGTCTGTTGTTGAAGACAGGGTGGAAGTTGAGGGCGCCGCACTCACAGGTTATTTTCATGAACTGTACCGTGTCCGCGATAGATGGCGTTCTCTTCCCAGCCTTCTCAAGTCCCTCTTCGAGTCCCCTGTCGTAGCCTTTTCTGTAGCCGTCGTTGAAGCCTTGGCGGTACGCTGAGCGCTTGGCTTCGTCGATTTCTTCGGACACGGGGTAAGCCACTCCTTCCTCTCTCTTCACAAATAAATCATGTCTGAACGCTTAATTATCCGTTATTGAAATAACTTCTATATGACAACACGCGAAATAGTCTCAAATCTGATATATAGAACCTCTAACGGGGAGAGCTTAGGCGCATCACCGTTCTTACTAACATGACTCCGATTGCTAGAGCTTGCCATAACCCTCAAAAATTGTCTTGAGCTGTAACTTCATGATTTTCATGTCGTGGCTGAGTCCGAAGTAGTCGGCGAAGAAGGGCGTGGTCCGAACAACCTTGGTTCTTCCCTCTCTTTCTCGGCTGATCAAGCCTAAGTCTTCGAGTTGCTTGACGTGGTCATAGGCGTGATGCCCACGCACGTCGATGACCTGAGCCTGAGGAACCGGCTGCCTGTACGCGATATAGGAAAGCGTCTTCAACGGACCCACAGATAGGAGTGGGCGAAGGGTGAGCCTCCGAACCTCCGGCGTGTACTCAGCCCTCAGTTGCATGACAAACCTCTGGTCTTCCAACTCCAAGACTTCGATGCAGCCGCCTCGGCTATTATACTCTTCCACCAGCATCTTAGCCAGCCTCTCAACCTTCCTCTTGGAGCGTGTCTTAATCACCGAAGCCAGGGTTTTCAGGTCTAGGGGGCGACCAGCCACGTACAGGGCGGCTTCGAGCAGTGCCAAGTCTCGTCTTGGTTGAGTTAGCTCCATAACGCCTAAACAACTCCCACTGCTGGTCTCTCCACGGGTGGGTGAGTCTCGGGGAGGGTTATGTAGATTTCGGTGAGGTCTTCGTCTTGCCAGAGGCTGACCCCGCCTTTCTGTGCGAGAAACAGCAGGACAATGAAGGTCTTGATTGCCTCCAGCCTTTTCAATCCAGCAACTACCCTTGAGAACATTATGAGTTTCTCCTCTTTAGCCAGCCGCACCAACACCCCATAGAGCCTTTCCATCTGCTGCTCAATTTCCATCAAGTAAACGTCTAGAGGCGGAAGAATCTCCGGCGGAGGCAGTATGGGTTCCTCGCGGGGCTTCAAGGCGAAGAACTGCTCTCCCTTGAGCACCTCGTCTAGCACCTGCAAGAGGTTCTGGATTGTTGTTGAGGTCAACTCGTAGCGGAGGGGAAGAAACAAGGGTGGCGGAACAAAGTCCGGCGGACCCTTCGGCGGTTCAGGTGGCTCCTCGAGCTTCAGGAGAAGCTTGGATTTCATGAGGTAGATGGCGGATGAAGAGTCAAGTGCCACACCCGAGGCTCTGAAGTCGATCTCTCCCCTCTTCTCCATTTCATCCAGAAATGAAGTCAACAAGAACGATATGTTCACGTCCCAAGGTCGCAGTTTCCGCAACCTCTGCAGCTCAAAGAGAATAACCCAGGGAGGGTGGAGGTAGAAAGGCTTCTTGATGGTCAGTGAAGACATCAGGCTGCCTCCTTCAGAGTGGTTGAAACAACGTGGGAGACTCCACCGTGTTCATAGACGCCGTATATCCTCTCCGCCTTGCCCGCCATCTCGGGTTTCAGCGTGATGACCAGAAACTGAGATTTAGCCGACTCCTCAGCCAGGAGTTCCCCGAGCCTCGCCACGTGGAAAGCATCCAAGTGAGCGTCAACCTCGTCGAGGAGGTAGAAGGCGGCTGGCATGAAGTCCTGTAGAGCAAACAAGAAGGCAACAGCGGCTACCGAGCGCTCTCCACTGCTCGCTCCGCTCACGAGGATTGGCGGCTTGCCCGGAAACTGAACCGTCATGTCCATCCCGCCCGAAAAAGGCTCCTCTGGGTTATCCAGCTTGAGAGAGGCCTCTCCGCCGCCCGTGAGCTTCGAGAAGAATCTGGAGAAGCTGCCGTTCATCTTGTTGAAGGCGTCCATGAAAACTCTCCGCTTTTTGCGCTCGATCTCTTCCATGAATGCTACTATCGACTGCTTCTCTCGCTCTAGCTCGTTCATGCGTATGGACAGTTCCTTGTAGCGTGTAATCTGCTCCGAGTAGTGCGCCAGTGCCAGTTGGTTGACCGCTCCCAGCCTCTCGAGTTCGAGTCTCATGAGCTTGAGCGTTGACTCTGTCGCTTGAAGCTGGTCAGGCGAGACCATCAGAGTCTCTTCGTAGCCCAGCTCCGTCAGCCTAGAACTGAGCTGGCTCTGCTGCAGCTGCAGCGTCTGGGTGTCGAGTTGGAGCTGGTTCAGCAGCTTTTCGGCGCGTTCATAGTCGGCGTCCGATCTGTGCAGGTGCTTGTCTATTCCGTCAATCTGGTCCGTGAACTTCTTGGACTCTTTTCTTGCGGATAATATGGAACGAGACAACTCCTCCTTTGAGCTCTCCAGCCCTGCGAGCTCCTTCTCTAAGGTGATTTTCTCCTGGATTGCCTCTTTGACTTCGCCCTCCACCTTGGAGAGCTGGTGTTCAACCTTTCGGAGTTGAATCCTTATGTTCTCATAGCTCGTGTTGAGAACCTTCTCCAGCTTCGACTGAGCCGTGGACAAGTCGGTTTCCACGCCGCCAAGTCTCTGCCTCAACTCAACGAGTTCATCGCCCAGCTTGCCCCGCTGAACCTCCAACTCCTGAATGTGCGACGGGTCGACTTTTCGCCTCAGATTAGCCAGTTCGCCGCGGAGTTTCTGCGTCTCCTTTTGCAAGGAGTTGCGCTGGGCTCTCTGAACTCCTGTCTGCGCCTTCTCTTTCCCGAGGCGTTCTTGAATGCTACTGAGGTATCGGTCGATGCGGTTGACGTTTAGGCTCGTTCGCTTGATGTTTCTGCGCAGGCGGGTGATCTCGCTCTCGAGGGTCGTGATTGCCTCTGTTAACTTGGCGATCTCCACTCTTGTCTTGTCTATTTCGTCTTCGAAAGCGGTTATGTCGCTGCCTCTTCTCTTCAAGTGCTCCTGGAGAGTCCCTACCACTTCATCCAGACTCTTCACGGCAGACTCACTCGGTATAATCCTCGAGAAGTCAATGGGCGCTCTGTAATAACCGCATTCGATTCCTCCGCCAGCCTCGAAGAGGTCCCCGTTAACTGTGACCGCGCGGTAACCGCCTCTGCACGCGGTCAACGCGGCTTTTTCGTCCTTGGCTATGAGCGTGTCTCCGAAGACGAAGGTGACTGCGGGTTCAAACTGCTTTGAGTATTTAACGAGCTCCGACGCTGCCCCACTTACTCCTTCCACTCTTGGACGTCGAATGGACTTTATGCCAAACAGCTCTCGTAACGGAATAATCTTGATTCTGCCCAGTCTCAGGCGCTTCAAGGTCTCGGTGCACGTGAAGGCCGTGTCGAAGTCTTTCACCACTATGGAGTCGAGCCAGCCAGCAGCAGCCGCCTCCACAGCCTGCTCGTAACCCCTCTCCGTCTTGACGAGATTTCGCAGTCGCCCAAAAACGCCCGGAATGACGCCTAACTCTCCCATCTCTTCGATGCTTCTGAGCGCCTGCCCTTCACTAGCCACGGTTTCAGCCAGCTCCCTCTGGGTGGCGAACTCCACAACAGCCTCTCGGGCTGAGTCGGCGATTTTGCCAGCCTCGGCGATCTCTCGCTCTACGGCTTCTTTCTGAGCCATTCTTCTGTCGAGGCTCTGTTGGAGGCTCTTGAGTCGTGTTCTCTGTTCCCTCTGCACTTCGGTCAGGTCTGTGAAGGATTTTTTGAGCTCGCTCAATGTGGACGTGAACCTCTCTTTTCTTGTGCTGAGTTCTTCCAGTCGTCGGGACAAGACCCTGATGGTGGTCTGGCTCTGGGCGTGTTCAGTCCGAAGATTGACCATGTTCTGGTAGAGCTTGTCCAGCCTCTGCTCGACTTCTCGGATTCTCTTGCCGTTCTCGCCCAAGTCCGCCCAAAGCTGAGCGGTCTCGGTTGACAACGCGTCATGGCTTGACTGCTTGAGGGCGATTTCTTTCGACAGGCGGTTGTGTTCTAGTTTGACCTGATGGATCACCTTGCGGTTTGAGGCTATCTCGTTCTTCACGGCTTCCAGTTGCCGGAGGTTGTTGTCCCTAACTTTTCTGAGCCCCTCCAAACTGGTAGTGTCAACGCCTATTTTGGTCGCCAACTCGGTGAGTCTCGATTTCACGTCGCCGATTTTTATCTGGACCTCGAGCACGCGTGTGCTGCCTTCCTCAACACCTTCGGAGCTGAGTTTTCTCCATTCGGTTTCGATTTCGTGTCGTTGAGACCTGAGTTTGTCGCGGAGTTGTCGTAGTTCCTCGGCTCTGCTTGAAGCCTCTTCGATTTTTGACGATAGGTCTCTGATTTTTGTCTGGGTCTCTTGGATTTCGTGGGAGATCTTCATGGCTTCGAACTTTTTGATTTCGCCTTGGATGAAGTCGTGCCGAAGCAGTTGGTTGCGCTCTCTCTCGAGGTCGTCTACTCGTTTCTGCACCTCCTCGATTCTTCCCATGGCTGTTCGGATGGAGATTTCCGCTGCTCTAAGTTTTTCCTCAGCCTCCGCCTTCTCCAAGTCGTACTGCGCTATGCCGACCATGTCCTCAATCATTTTCCTGCGCTCGAGCGGTGAGATTTCAGCCATTCTTGTGATTGTTCCCTGCAAGACTATGTTGTGTCCTGTGGGGCTGATCCCAGCCATCGAGAGGGTGTCGACGATGTTGGTTCTCGAGATTCTTCTCCCGTTGAGTCGGTAGACGCTCTGTCCGTTCCTGTAGACTTCGCGGGATACTGTGACAGTGGTGGTGTCTATGGGTATGCGACTGTCTGAGTTGTCAAACTGTATCGTAACCTTGGAGGTTTTCCCCTTCTCCAAGTTCGCCTCCGGCGAACCATGAAAGATGAGTTTGGCAAAGTTCTCCGCGCGCAGTCGCTTGGCGCTGAGTTCGCCTAGTCCAAACAGAACGGCGTCCATGATGTTGGTCTTGCCGCTTCCGTTGGGTCCAGTAATGACCGTGAAACCTCTCTCAAACACAACCGAGGTGGTTTGCCCGAAGGTCTTGAAGCCTCGCAGTTCAATCTTCTTGATGTAAGGCATCTTCTCCCTAGCCTTCCCCCGACCCCCAAACCCTGAAGTTGCGAGTAGGCAGTTTTTCTATAAAACTGTTCTATACTTTAAGCACATCCACTATTATAAAACATTCGACACCACGTTGAGGTGCGCGCTCGCCTTCAGCGTCTGGAGAAACGGTTTGAGGTTGTAGATTTCTTATTTTTTCGAGATCCTCAACTTATCCGACATCCTCTTGACGAAGGATTTGAGTTCTTCTCCTCCGCCGTAAACGAGCACATACCCGTCCCTCTGCGTTTTGCACGAGAGCCCACTCTCCTCAGCCAATCTCTCGATTTCTCTTTTGGGAGTCTCTTTTGAAATTTTGACTCGGAGCCAGCGTTTTCCGCGTGGGAGACCCGGCACAAACCTTGAAACTGCTTTTGTCGCGCCTTCCTTGGGCACTTTTTCTCTGGCTTCCCTCAGCCTCTGCATCCACTTCTCCACAAACTCCGAGCCAAGCCTCTTCTGCCCCGTGAGGATGAGGTAGGACTCCACGTTTCCTAGGTAGGTCTCGATTGAGGGGACGTTTTCGACGTGGCTAGGGTCGGCTTTAAAGACTTGTATCATGGTTTTAGCGGCTCGCAAGTCCTCCATTATGTCAGGGGGTATGGTCTCGTCCCTCTTTCGGAACTCCGTGATCAAGTCAGCCAGCGTCTTCCAGACTTCTTCGTAGTCCATCTGTGACACACTCTTTCATGACGTTTGAGTAGTATACGAGGGGCACGCTAATAGGTTTACGACTGCCTCATCTGTGGCTCATGGATAAGGAAGATGGTTATGAGGGCGCATGGTATGGTCATGGCTATAAAGAGTAGGAAGGGCAGCTCTGGAGAGATGTACTCGTAGATGTAGCCGCCCAGGAGTTCTCCAATCGCCATCAGGATGTATGTTATGAACTGGCTGCACCCGATCTCTTTTCCCCGCAGATCCTTCGGCACCAGATCCGCCTCAAGGGCTGAGTAGCCCGCAAAGAACATGGCGTTACTGACTCCGTAAAAGAGGAAGCCCATGAAGAGTGTCAGCTGGGTTCCCAACAAGAAGAGCCACATGAATGGGGCTAGTATAATCCATGAGACCAGCAAGGGTTTTTTCCTCCCTACCCTGTCGGCTAGCTTTCCCGAGGGCAGGGCGAACAGAATCATAGTCAGTGTGAGCCAAGTCATCATCAGCGCCCACTCAAACTTCTGAACGTGCAAAACCCCGGTGGCGTAGACCGCCCAGTAAGAGTAGGACAAAGCGTAGATGAAACTCGAAAAGGCGTTCGACAGGAAGAGAAAGAACATGGAGCGAGGCAGAAGCTTCCACACGCCTACGCCTTCCCTTATCGCCCGAGGATAAGACCTGACCACATCGCCTATCCTCACCTTCTCGCTTCTGTTTGTGGGCAGAGTCTCGGTCAATTTCACTCGTGTAAGGGCGGCTCCGAAAAAAGCCAATGTGACGATGGCGTAAGCGATTCTCACCCCCGTGACTAAGCCAAACTGAATGTAGAGTAACCCCGCTATGACTGGTGAAAACAGCGCTGCGAGGTTGTTGACAAGCATGACTGTGGAGAAACCCATCCCCCGTCTTTCAGCGGGTATTGAATCTGCCTGTAAGGCTAAGAGGGCTGGTCGGTAAACAAGAAAGAGATTCTGAAGCACAACCCCTAAGAGTATGAAATGCCACGTCGAGGCGACCGCGAAAAGGATGTATGACAAAGCCACTCCAAAAGTCATTGTCACTATCAACCCCCTTCTACCATGCTTGTCTGCCAAGTAGCCGCCTGGAAACTGCACAAAAGCCAATATTGCAAAGGCTGCAAACCCTATCAATCCGATTATGAAGGGTGTTCCGCCCAACTCCAGCACGTAGAGGGAGTAGTAGGGTGAGGGTATGCCGCCAGCGAAGTTGACGAGTATCCAACTGACGACTAACACCAGTATGTTACCGCGCAGGAACGAAAACTCCTCTCTAATTCTCGAAAACACCCAAAACTCCCGCCTGAAAATGGTTCGAAAGGTGAAGACTGCCGAAGACGAAAACGCCTAACTCAAACGGGCGTTGATTATAGGTCGCCGAACGGAGTCATCAGGCTTTCACCATTCCGAATCGTCCGCTACACTTGTGAGGTTCAACCTTATCAACATTTCGCAAGCACGAAATTACCTATACGAAAAGGTTTTTCTGTTTCCTACGTTCTTGATTCATTGAGAAGCACCGTGGCAGTGCCTCTCCTAAGAGCTCGCCTGCACGGCAAGTTCATCCCTTTTCAGTTGAAATAGCAAGCCTGTGTTTCCTTATTTGAAATTGGGCTCAAAATTGAGTCAATTTAAAAAAAGAAATTAAAAATTAGCGTCAAAATGCTTAAATAGTCCAAAAATAAATCATTTTGTTTGGAGTCTGTTAAGACAGGGAGGTCGCTGATTGGTCACTTATGGTATGGCTTCAAGAGCGGATGCGCCTATGTTAAAGAAGCGTCTGCCCTTCGTCTGCCCGGACGTGAACTACATCGAAAGGATGTTGAGCAGCCCAGAAGCCATTGTCCTTGTAGTTAAGGATGAGACTGCCGTGGTTGGTGCTGTGGGCGGGTGGCTCGAGGGAACACCCAGCGGATACAAGGCGGAAGACGACACACTGAGAGAACACAACGCCTATCACGAGGCTCACCTCGACTGGATCGCCGTGGCTGAAGAGTACAGGGACAAGAGGATAGGCGCAACTTTGGTTCAGAGAGTCTGCGAGTGGGCGCTGAAGCACGGCAAAAAGAAAATCTGGACAGAGATATCGACAAGAACAAGCATCTTCGATATCGCAACCTTCTACGAAAAACTCGGGTTCAAACAGATAGGCGGGTTCAGAGACGAGAAGGGAGAAGAATACGTCACAATGCTCAAAGAACTGTAAACGTAAGGCTGGAATGCCCAGTAGCTATAGTAAAAGGTTTCTAACCACGGAATCGGCGACGTCTCCGCGAATTCCCATTTTTTCTCTGAACGCGCATTAATATATTTTAGATTTTTATAGAGTATAAATGTGAACTCATGTCCAAAACATTCATGATGAAACTTGGTAAGATACAACCCAGTCAACTATTCATTAGTTCTGAAAAGCTATCTGAAGTAATGAAGACGTTTGACCCTAACAAGCCTGAGTCAATGGAACCTATACCAATTAAGAGACTCGGAGATGAAATCATCTTCGTGGATGGTCATACAAGGGCTTTTGCCGCTTTCCTGTATAGCTTCTCTGATGTTCCAGTCTACTGGGAAAATGAGGAACTTGACTGGGACGCTTACGAAATCTGCGTTGAGTGGTGTAAGAAAGAGGAGATTCACACAATAGCTGACCTCAGGAACAGAGTTGTATCTCAAAAAGACTATGAAATAGTGTGGTATAGACGTTGCGAAAAAATGCAACAGGACTTAGAAGCAAAAAGGAAACGGATGAGCGCTAAGGAAGAGTCCAAAACCACTTAGGAAAAGGTTTTTAGTTTCGTTTAGACAAGTGAACAAGCAAAACGTGTTTGAAATGTACGTGTGAGGTGATATAAGAGATATGTCTGTGTTTGCGGCTCCAGGAGCCTACGACCGCGCAATAACAGTGTTCTCACCCGACGGGCGCCTCTTCCAAGTCGAGTACGCCCTAGAAACAGTGAACCGAGGAGCAACAGTGTTGGGATTGGCCTGCTCCGGGGGGGTTGTGCTCGGAGCCGAGGAGAGGATAGAGTCAAAGCTTCAAGACCCAAACGTCACGTGGAAACTCTTCGAGGTGGACCAACACATTGGAGCAGCCGTGGTTGGCTTGGGCTCAGACGCACGCATACTCATCGACCAAGCGAGAATCTACGCGCAGAGCAACCGCCTGATGTACGACGAACTCATAGACGTGGAAATAGTGACAAAGAGAGTCGGCGACATAAAACAGCTCTACACTCAACACGCTGGGGTTAGACCCTTCGGCGTCTCAATAATATTCGGCGGAACGGACAAGACAGGAAGTCGACTGTTCGCAACAGACCCCAGTGGCTCCTACAGAGGATGGAAAGCCTTGGCAGTCGGAATTGGTCGCGAAGTCGTGGAAGGCATACTAAAGACCGACTACTCCGAAAGCATGGTGCTCGACGACGCAGTCAAGCTCGCCATAAAGAGCCTGGTCAAGTCTCAGGAAGCGCGAGGGGAACCGCCCCGAGTCAAAATCGCGGTCGTTCCAGCCGAAACCAAGAAGTTGAAGATGCTCACCGATGAGGAGATAGAAACAGTCAGGAAGGGCATCGAGGGCAGCGGAGCCCAATGAGCCAGCGCTACACGGTTGCACGCCTAACCCACGAGGGAGAACCCTTCGAGATTCTGGTCAAGCCAGACCCAGCCCTAGCCTACAGACTCGGAAAAACAACTTCGCTGTCAGAGGTGTTAGTCTCAGACACCATATACACGGACGCGAACAAGGGCACAAAACCATCAGAGGAGAAACTGAAGAAGGCTTTTGGAACAACTGACACGCTTCAAATCGCCACTACAATCCTGAAGAGAGGCATGCTGCAGTTAACAACCGAGCAGCGACGACAACTAACCGAAGAAAAGAGAAAACAGATCGTAGCCTTCATCTCTCGCCACAGCGTAGACCCGAGAACCAACCTGCCACATCCGCCACTGCGCGTAGAGACAGCCATGGAGCAGATACACTACTCAATCGACCCCTTCAAAGAAACAGAGGAGCAAGCGAAGGAAATCATAAAACTCCTGCGCCCCATTCTCCCACTGAAGATAGCGCAAGTCTCTGTGGCTGTGAGGGTACCCCCAGAATACGCGAGCAAAGTCTACGGAACAGTCAAGGGCTACGGCACAATAAAACGCGAAGAGTGGCGGGCTGACGGCTCCTGGGCGGCAGTCGTGGAGATGCCAGCGGGACTCTACGGTCCCTTTCTGGAAAAACTCGGGGAGATGACCCGAGGAAACCTAGAAGCAAAAATTGTTTGAAAAAATTGTGTTAAAAAGGAGATGATAAAAAATGCCGGTCTTTTACGAGAGAAGACAACTTGTAACGCCGGGTGATCTACTTGCCGAAAACGACTACATGACGGGTGAAAACACCTACAGAGAGAACGGAAAAATCTACGCCACCCGCGTCGGACTCGTCGACTACGAGGAGCGCAGGGTCTCTGTGGTCGCCTTGAAAGCCTTTTACCTACCCATGGTCGGAGACACCATCATAGGAAAAGTCATCGAGGTTGGGATGAGCGGCTGGACCATAGACATTCGAGCACCCTACCTCGCAATGCTCCGCGCATCTGACGCCTTGGAGAGACCCTTCAGACCACAAAAGGACGATTTGCCGTCAATATTCGATGTGGGAGACCTCGTCATAGCAAAGATAGTTGCATACGACCGAACAAGAGACCCCTTGTTAACCATCCTAGAACCAAGCCTCGGAAAAATAACTAGGGGACAAATGGTTGAAGTTACACCCACGAAGATTCCCCGCGTCATCGGGAAAAAAGGATCAATGATAACCATGCTAAAGCAAGAAACCGGCTGTCAGATCACCATCGGCCAAAACGGATTGGTTCTAGTGAGTGGCAAGACACCAGAAGACGAGCGATTAGCATTAATGGCTATTCGCAAAATCGAACAAGAAGCCCACAAAAGCGGGCTCACAGATCGCGTAGCCGAAATGATAAGAAGAGAAAAAGGCGAAAAGGAGGTTGTTGAAAATGTCACAAAAGAAACAGGAAAAACTGATTGACGAAAACGGCGTCCGCCTCGACGGAAGGAAAGTCAACGAGTTGAGACCGTTGAAAATAGAGGTGGGAGTCCTCGGAAACGCCGATGGCTCCGCCTACATCGAGATGGGCAAAAACAAGATCTTAGCCGCGGTTTACGGACCCCGAGAGGTTCACCCAAAGCACTTGGCGCTGCCCGATCGTGCACTCCTGCGTTGCAGGTATCACATGGCGCCGTTCTCGGTTCAAGAGCGCAAGTCACCAGCCCCATCTAGAAGGGAGATGGAACTCTCTAAGGTGATTCGTGAGGCGTTAGAGCCGTCTGTGTTCATCGAGTATTATCCGCGAACCTCCATCGACCTGTTCATAGAAGTGTTGCAGGCAGACGGAGGAACCCGCTGCGCAGGCATCACCGTAGCTTCCCTAGCGTTGGCAGACGCGGGCATACCCATGAGGGACTTGGTGGCTGCCTGTGCGGCTGGAAAGGTCGAGGGACAGATAGTGCTGGATTTGACCGATGTCGAAGACAAGGGAGGCGAAGCCGACATGCCATTGGCTTTCATGCCGAACGCCAACGCCATAACACTGCTCCAGATGGACGGGATGTTGACGGAAGAAGAGTTCGAACAGACGATTAGCTTAGCCGTCGAGGGCTGCAAGCAGGTATACCAGCTCCAAAAAGAAGCCTTGAAGGCGAAGTATATGGCTGCTAAAGATGTTGTCAAAGAGGAGGCGACTGAAGAATGACTGCTTCCATAATGGCTGCGCGCATAAAGCAGAAGAGAATCGCCCAACTCATCGCTCACGGAAAACGGCTCGACGAGAGAGGACCAAACGACCACAGACAGATCCAGATTGAGACAGGGCTCATAGAGCGCGCTGAGGGCTCGGCTCGCGTCCGACTGGGCAAAACGGAGGTGCTTGTGGGAATAAAGATTGAGGTAGGCGAACCCTTCCTAGACGTGCCAAACGAAGGCGTCCTAACAGTCAACGCAGAACTCGTCCCCCTAGCTTCGCCGACCTTCGAGGCGGGTCCACCAGACGAAAACTCCATCGAACTCGCCAGAATCGTGGACAGAGGCATAAGGGAGTCCAAGGCCATAGACCTCGGAAGCCTGTGTGTCGAGCCGGGGAAGAAGGTCTTCGTGGTTTTCGTCGACATCTACGTTCTCAACCATGACGGGAACTTGATAGACGCGTCCGCGCTCGCCTCTCTAGCGGCGCTTCTCAACACTAAGATGTTCAACTACGATGTGAAAGAGGGCGAGATCAAGATAAAACCCGGATACACGCCTCTACCGCTGCGAAACCACCCCATAGCGGTCACGTTCGCCAAGATCAACGACAAGCTGATCGCGGACCCATGGCTGGAAGAGGAGCAGATAATGGACGCCAGACTGACGATGACCGTGGACAAGGACGGAAAAATCTGTGCTCTTCAGAAGGGAGGCTACGGCTACTTCACGACTCAGCAGGTCTTTGAGGCTACTAAGATAGCGGTGGAGAAGGCTGAGGAGCTGCGGAAACTCGTGGTGAAGGAGTGAATGGGGCGTAAGCGAACGAGAAAGGTGGGCTCAACTAGAGGGCTCGGAGCCCGCTACGGCGCCACGGTCAGAAAGCGCTACATCGAGGCAATCTCTGAACTCAAGAAGAGGCACAAGTGTCCGCAGTGTGGCTCCGAATCCGTAAAAAGAGAGAGCGTGGGCATCTGGAAGTGCCGAAAGTGCGGGTTCACCTTCACGGGAGGAGCCTACACTCCAGTTACCAAGCTGGGCGTAGTGGCCAAGAGAGCGGCTAAGGGCTTGCCAGTCGAAACCGCGCTCGTTGAAGAAGAAAAATAACTGAAAGCCTCAACTTCCCCTCTTTTTAGTTTCCTCGTAAGCTTGAAATATCCAGGGAGAATAACATTCGGTGACATGGTTTTGCCTCAGAAGGTTTTGTTGACTACCTCTCGCCGACCGACAAGTCTGATGAGGACGCTCTGCAGGGATTTGGCTCGGTCGATTATAGACATTGTTCGGGTTAATCGCGGTAAGCTAAGCCTGGATGGGGTTGCGGAGAAAGCGCTCGAGTGCGCAGCCGAGAAGGTGGTTATTGTTGACAGGTGGCAAGGCGGACCCGGCAAAATCCAACTCTTCAAAGTGAGACCAGACGGCTTGATGTCAATTCCTCCCATAATCTTCGTTTCTGGCATTCGACTTCGAAGAGAGTTTGGAGAGGCAAAGTCCAGACGGGTTGGTTCGCTTGCTATGATTGTGCCCTCAAGAAGCCACGAGCGAGTTTTCGAGGTCGCTGAGGCATTGTCCAGTTTCTTTAACATTCCCTTTCTGTCGATGAATGAAGCGGTTTCCAGGTGCAACACGGCTATGCATCTTTCCTTTGATTCCAAAGGGCGTGTTCAATTCACTTTCTTATCGTTGCCTCGAAAGGTTGAAATGGGTCCTCGAATCACCATATCAAACACGGTTTGGGAGACCACAGAATGAAGGCGCAAGCCACTGTTCGTTTGAGGTTTCCGTCGGAGAGATATTTGTCCATAGTGTTGAACGCCTTGAAGCCCGAAGCCGAGAGTGCGCTGACTTCGAGAGCCAAGGTTCAACTGGAGAGCGAGGGAAACAGCCTTACGATGAGGTTTGAGGCTGGCGACACCCCTGCCTTGAGGGCGGCTGTGAACGCCTACCTTCACTGGGTTGCCCTCGTGAACGAGGCGTGCTCTGTGTTGGAATCGCTCGGCGGTTGATTGTTCTAAAGCGTCGCCCCATCCGCTTCTTTACTTGTGCAACTGGATGCACTTTTGTCAAAACACTTAATTAATACGTAATTATATTGAAGACGAGCCTCGCCGAGGCTGTTTGAGGAATCAAGATGAGCGACGAGCTCTCGAAGCTTCCGCCACAGGTTCAAGAGCGACTATTGAGGCTTCAGCAGCTGCAGCAAGCATTGCAGGTGGTTCTCACTCAGAAGCAGCAGTTGGAGCTGGAGCTCACTGAAACTGAGCAAGCGTTGAGCGAGTTGGGAAAGCTGGACGACTCGGCTGTTGTCTACAAGTCCATCGGGTCGCTTCTGGTGAAGGCGGAGAAAGCCAAAGTAACCACGGAGTTGACTGAGCGCAAAGACCTCCTCAATATGAGAGTTGGGGTCTTGGGCAAACAGGAGGAGAGACTGAGAACTCAGGTTAAGGAGTTGCAGACAAAGCTCCAACGCGACTTGCGTCCCGTTTCTGGACCTCCCCCGCCTTCCGAGTCTTAGGTGAAATGTTTTTGGAAGAGATAGGCATACCCGAACTGACAGTGGAACAGAGGGAAGAGTTGTGCAATGTGGCGGAGAGAGCAGCTCGAAACTATGTCTTGTCTAAGGTTCCGTCGAACAGGATAACCGTTCTCAACGTTACAGTTGACGCCGAAGGAACAAAACCAGTCACGGTGAACGTCGAAGTGGAAGTAACGCTGTCGCCTCTCATGAAAGACTACGACGTGGAGAAACTGGCAGACGAAGCCACCGAGAGAGCCTTCGCATCCGTCGAAGCCTTCCTGAGGGAACTCTCATGCAGATCCAGCAAATAACAGCGCTCATGGAGAGGTGCTACGCCAAAAACGTCGCTTTGTTGTGCCACCACAACGCCGACCCAGACGCAATCTGCGCCGCCTTCGCCTTCTCTAAACTCTTGGAGCGTCTGCGCCCAGGAGTGACCATCGAGGTTGCGGCTGCGCAGGGACCCAGTCGACTGTCCAAGTTCCTGCTCAACTCTCTGCCCGCCAAGTTGATTCCCGAACCGCGCATTGAGGAGGCTGATTTCATCGTGTTGTTGGACACCAACACGGTTCAGCAGTTGGACGAGTGGGCCGAGCGGGTCAGAGCCTCCAAGGCTCCGCTTGTTGTTATCGACCATCACGCAAGTCACCCTGAGACGGAGAAGATGGCAACATTAACCGTGACCGACGAGAACGCCTCTTCCACCTGTGAGATCATCTATAGGCTCTTCAAAGAGGCTGGCGTGAAACCAACTCAGACTGAGGCGAAGGCTTTGTTTCTGGGGATAGCCTTCGACACGCGCCACTTCGTCCTAGCCAGCTCCGCAACTCTCAAGGCTGTGGCTGACCTGATTGAAGTCGGCGTGAAGGCTGAAGAAGCCTTGGCGTTGCTCTCTCTGCCTATGGATGTCTCTGAGCGTATAGCACGGTTGAAGGCTTCCAAACGCGCCAAACTCCTGAAGATAGACGACTGGGTTGTTGCTCTCTCTCACGTTAGCGCCTATCAAGCCTCAGCCGCCAGGGCGTTGGTAAGTCTGGGGGCTCACGTGGCTGTTGTTGCAGGTCAGCGAGACGAGAAGATTCAGATAAGCATGCGGGCGAGCCGCGATTTTCACGAGAAGACTAGTATTCACTTGGGTAGAGATGTAGCCAAGCCTTTGGGCGAGTATCTCAGGGGGATGGGAGGTGGGCACTCGGTTTCCGCAGGAGTCAACGGTGTGGGCGACATAGAAGCCAGCCTCAAGAGGTGCGTGAGATTACTGAAGGAAAAATTAGGGCACGCTTAGGTAAATTATTTCGTTTCACTGGGCATTTGGAGAAGGATTTTCTCGTCGTCTCTGAGAGTGCAGCCCAGAACCTCTTTGCCGTCGTGGATTATTTTTCCAGTGACGATGCCTCTTCTTTCCCTATGCAGTATGTATGGAAGGGAAACTCTGATGAAGGCAAGGTCTTTTTCGTACATTTTCTCTTCATTTACCCATTCCAGGATGCCTTCTCGGCTTTGCTTCAGTTCTCCACGAAAACCGTTTGCGACATATACAAAGAGAAACCATTTTGAGCCTTCAGCCTTGTTTATGGTTGTGATGATTCCCGCCAATTTCGGTTCTATGTCTACGCCCGTTTCTTCCCTTACTTCTCTGAGGCATGACTCTAGAGGCTCTTCGAAAAACTTTGTTTTTCCACCCACACCTGTCCATTTACCTTTCATTGGCTCTCTGTCTCGACGCAGTAGCAACACCCTTCTGTCCTTCCTAATGAAACAGACATCTCCAACTATGGTCTTTCGGACCAAACAGAGCCCCCAAACTCGCCTAGCAAAGTCTTGCTAAAAGGGTTTCTAAGAGTTTCCCTCGTAATAGTAAATATTTTCGAAAGCGATTATGGGTAACCATTTTTGAGTAGCTACTCTTAAGTTGGTGTCAATAACTCTCTGCCAAATAAGGCGGCGACACAGCAACGATGGCAATAATTGAGACGAAGGGCTTAACTTACACGTATCCAGGCGTTTCGAAGCCGTCCATCCGAGGCGTGTCCATAGCCATCGAAAAAGGCGAGTTCGTCATCTTAACTGGTCCTAGCGGATGCGGCAAGACCACCCTCTGCCGATGCTTCAACGGACTCATTCCGCACTTTTACAGCGGAAAACTCGAGGGAGAGCTGAAGGTCGCAGACCTACAGATAGCCGAGCGCCCAATTTATGAAATAGCCAAACATGTTGGACTCGTCTTCCAGAACCCCGAGAATCAACTCTTCGCATTGTCCGCGGAGAAAGACGTAGCCTTTGGACTGGAAAACCTCGGGAGGCCACGAGACGAGATACGCAAGCGCGTTGATTGGGCTCTGCAGATGACTGGCATAGAAGAGTTGCGAGACAGGGCGCCTCATGAACTCTCCGGGGGGCAACAGCAACGCGTCGCCATTGCCTGCGTTCTCGCCATGCAACCAGACGTTATGGTTCTGGACGAGCCGACCTCTTTCCTCGACCCTCTCGGCGCTCAAAAGATTTTCGAAGTGATAAATGAGCTCAACGAGAAACTTGGCATCACAGTCGTCCTCGTGGAACACCGCTTGGACCTAGCCTCAAAGTACGCCGACCATGTCATCATCATGGATGAGGGAAAAGTGGTCTTAGACGGCGAACCCCAAGAGGTCTTCAACTCTCAAACCGCCCGCCTCATAGGTGTAGGCATTCCAAAGGCAACCCGACTCTGGCAGATGCTCAGAGAAGATGGAATTCGTCTAAAGAGGGCACCAGTAAGCCCAGATGAAGCAACAAGAATCTTGCGAGACGTGCTGAAAACATGATTGAGGTCAAAGACGTCTACTTCACCTATCCCAGCGGCGTTGAGGCTCTCAAAGGAGTTTCTCTGACCATAAGAGACGGTGAGTTTGTCGCCGTAATGGGCCAGAACGGGGCAGGAAAGACAACCATGGTGAAGCAGTTCAATGGGCTGCTTAAGCCAACCAAGGGAGAGGCACTAGTCGACGGAGTTAGCACACGAGACGTGAGCGTGGCCAAACTCGCCAGAAAGGTTGGCTTCGTCTTCCAGAATCCCGACCACCAGCTCTTCTCCGAAACCGTCGAAGAGGAGATAGCCTTCGCCCTCCGAAACTTCGGTTTTGAAGAAACAGCCGTAAAGAGACGCGTCACATGGGCGCTCAATCTGCTGGGCTTGACGCAGTATCGCCAGACGTCACCTTTCATGCTGAGCGGCGGCGAGAGAAAAAGAGTAGCCCTTGCCTCGGTGTTGGCTTGGGACCCAAAGGTTGTCATACTCGACGAACCAACAATCGGACAAGACCATCAGCAGAAGGAAAAACTCCGCCAATTCATAGTTCAGATGAACGCCCAAGGCAAGACAGTGGTCATCGTCACGCACGATGTGGAATTCGTGGCTGAGTGCAACCCAAGGGTGATTCTGATGAACGAAGGAAAAATAATAGCGGATGGGGAAGCCAAGAAGATCCTCACAGACACCGAACTCGTGGCTCAAGCCTCCATAGTGCCGCCGCAGATAACCCAAATATTCCTTGGACTGGCTGACTTGGGTCTTCCAACAGATTTGATAGACGTTCACGAGGCTAGAAAGGTCCTGCTTGACCACCTAGGGGAGAAGGACAAAGCATGAGCGTCTTCGAAGGCTTTCGATTCAGGCGAGTCACGTCATTCATTCACAGGCTTGACCCGAGAGTCAAGTTCCTCTACGTCATAGTAATGTTCATCTTGGCAATCATATTCAACGAACTCCTGCCTCTGATAGCGCTGTTCCTTCTCCAGATACCCTTTGTGGTGGTTGGAGGCGTCCAGCGAGAGTGGCTTAGGTCGCTGAAGGGCGCCCTGTTCTTGGCGGTTATGATCTTTGTCTTCAATTTTATCTTCACTTTTCTATATCCTCCAGTCTATGCGTCGTCGGCGTCTCCAATCGAGTATCCGCTGGCTATGGCTGTTCGCTTCCTCGTTCTGGTTGAATCCTTCTCTGTGTTCTTTCTAACCACTTCGCCTGACCACCTCAGCCTAGCCCTAGAGCAGAGCCACGTGCCATACGAATTCACTTTCGCCTTCACCACAGCCGTCCGCTTCGTCCCAGTCTTGGCGGAGGAAGCCCAGACAATCATGGACGCCCAGAAAGCCAGGGGACTCGAACTCGAGAGAGGCAATTTCCTAAAGCGCATCCGAAACTACATCCCGATCCTCATCCCACTCATTGTAAGTGCCATCCGCCGAAGCCTCGAACTCGCCGAAGCCATGGAGTCAAGGGCTTGGGGAGCCAGCGAGAAACGCACCAACCTCTACGTGCTCAAATTGAAACGAGGAGACTTTATCCTGGTCTGCATCGCCATAGCCATGTTGTTATTAGGGTTTTATGTTCACTTCTTCGTCTATATCCCAACGCTCATGGCGCTACTGCCCATCTGAGTCGCGTAACCGTAAGACTTTTAGCACTTGAGAAGAGAGTATTGCCTCGCCGAGGCGAGTTAGCCTTGAAGTGGTTGAAAGCGGCAGCCGAGGAGATTCTAGCCGGTGCTCAGAAGGCGATAAGCGAGCTTGATCCTGACCAAGTGGAAAAAATGATTCAGATGATACTGGACACCAAAGAGAGGAAGATATTCGTGGTGGGCATGGGGCGAAGCGGATTCGTCGGACGCGCCTTCGCCCTGCGCCTCATGAATCTCGGGTTCAACGTCTACTTTCTCGGCGAGACCATAACTCCAGCCGCAGGGAAGGACGACCTCGTGATCGCCATCTCTGGAACTGGCATGACTAAGCTGGTTCTGAGCGCGACCAGCGCGGCGAAAGAAATTGGTGCCAGAATTGTGGCTATCACGTCTTACGAGGATTCGCCTCTCGGGCAGATGGCTGACCAGCTGGTTACCATCAAGGGGCGGACGAAGATGGGTTGGCCACGCGAAGAGGACTACTTGGCTCGGCAAATCTTGGGCGAGCGTGAACCCCTCAGCCCATTGGGCAGCATCTTCGAGAACAACTGCATGGTCTTCTTGGACGGCTTGATCGTTGAGCTCATGTATCGCTTGAGGAAGAACGAGAACGACCTGAAGCTGCGACACGCCACCATCGAGTAAACCTTAAAAACCATCATTCGATTATTGTGCGTCAGTCAGCGTTGTAGGGGTAGGTTGAAATCAAGGGCAAATCAAAGAGAAAGCGAATGCGCCGTGAGAAGAAGAAGAGAAAGAAGAGACGCGAGAGGTACAAGTAGTTTCTGAATGCCTTCTCATCTGGAGCTTTTTCTAGACTTCCGAGAAAACAGAGGAAAAAACCGCGTGGATGCTATCTCTTGTGACGTTAATTTCTCTGAGGTATTTTTCACCTTGGTCTGTGAGTTTGTACAGTCTTTTTCTTTGGCTCATGTTTCCCTCTATGAGGTTTTCTCTCTCCAGCGTGTATAGTATTGAGTATACTGTGCCTGGGCTGAGCAACACATGGAATTTTCTGTGAAGGTATCTTATTACGTCGTATCCGCTCATGGGATTGTTGTTTGCTAGGTGTTTGAGGATTATTACGTCCATGAAGTTTTGGATTAATCTTCGATTAAGAGTGTATGCTGGTTTGGATTCCAAGGTTGACACCGCTTCGAAATTGTTATATCTTCTAGAATATAATTCTGTGTATTTGTGACAGTACAATTACACATAATATGACATACACTTGTGGTGAATATATGGAAAACATCCAGCCCAAAAAGATAGAAGAGGCGTTGAGGAAGTCTGAGGAGAAGTATCGTGTTTTGTACGAAACCATCAAAGACGGAATAGTAGCCACGGATATAAATGGACGAATACTCGAGTGCAATCAGGCGTACGCAGACATGCTTGGCTATTCTAAGGAAGAACTGAAGAACATGACCTATCAGCAACTAACACCCCCACAGTGGCACCAGATGGAAGCCCAGATCGTGAAGGAACGAATCACGAAGAGGGGTTACTCTGGCGAATACGAAAAAGAATACGTAAGAAAGAGCGGAACAGTGTTTCCAATCGCCATCAAGGTGTGGTTAATCATAGGCGAAGATGGAAAGCCAGTTGGGATGTGGGGCATAATCAGAGACATCACTGAGCGCAAGAGGACAGAAGAGGCGTTACGGAGATCAGAGGAACAAGCCAGACGTCTGTCGGAGTTTCAGAGCAAAGTCATTGACACGGCTGTTGTCTGGATTGATCTTCTTGACAACGAAGGAAATGTAACCTTGTGGAATCGTGCTGCTGAGCTTATTTCGGGGTATTCTCGTGATGAAGTTATTGGGCACAAAAAGATTTGGGAGTGGCTCTATCCAGACCCGAAATACCGAGCCAAAATTTTGGCTGAAACCAAAGCGAATTTTGAGAGAGGAGAGCGCGTGGAAGATTACCTCACAACTATTAGATGTAAAGACGGAATATTGAAGACTATTTCTTGGTACTCTAACAACATATTGGACGAGAAAGGTAAACCAGTAAGCCGCGTCGCCGTTGGAATCGACATCACCGAAAGGAAGGAAATGGAAGAAAAGCTGAGGCAATCTTCGGAACATCTTGAGGAGCTTGTTCAAAAAAAGACTGATGAATTGTTGGAATCGGAGAAAAGATACTCTGTGCTAGTTGAGGAAGCAGGTGATGGAGTCGCCATACTCCAAGATGAAAAACTAGTCTTCACAAACAAGAGAGGGGCAGAGATTTTGGGTTATTCGAGAGATGAATTGATAGGGGTTCCTTTTGAAAAGCTGGTTGATGAAAAGCATCGCCAACGAGCAAGGGAAAGATATATGCAGTTACTGCGAGGAGAAACCGTTCCAGCCCCATATGAATCTGAAGCGATAACCAAGAACGGTGAACGCGTTCAAGTTGAGGTTAGCCCCACGCTCATACATTATCGGGGTCGCCCTGCAGACCTCTTAATTTTGCGAGATATAAGTGAGAGAAAACGAATGGAAGAGGAGCGTTTAAGGTTAGAGAAACTGGCAAGCATAGGCGAACTGGCAACAATGGTTGCTCACGACCTACGAAATCCTCTAACCTCAATAAGAAACGCTAGCTATTACATCAAGAACGCTTGCCCTGCTCGTGCGAAAGCAGAGTGCAAAACCGCCATTGAAATGCTCAATATAATAGAGCAAGAAACCCTCTTCGCCGACACAATAATTAACGACCTACTAGATTTTGCAGTAAAAAAACCACTGCAGAAAGAAAGGCAAAACATAAACAAACTAATAGAAGGTTCTTTAACAGAAAGCAACATACCCAAAAACATAAAAGTCGAGAGAAACTTCGCCAAGAAAGCAACAGCTATTGTGGACGAAAAACAACTAGAAAGAGTGTTCTTGAACCTAATAAAGAATGCATTACAAGTCATGCCGAACGGCGGAAAACTGACAGTCACGACAACCGAAACAAAAGACCATGTTGAAATAGCATTCTCAGACACTGGCATCGGGATACCCGAACAAAACATGAACAAAATCTTCCAACCGTTGTTTTCGACAAAGGCTAAAGGCATAGGCATGGGTCTCGCCATATGCAAGAGAATCGTGGAGCAACATGGTGGCACAATTGACGTTGGAAGCAAGGTTGGTGAAGGCACAACTTTCGTAGTCAAGCTGCCAAAGAAGGAGGCAAGCAAACAATGACGTATCAAACACCGCTGCACATACTTATCGTGGACGATGACGAATCCATATGTAGAACGCTCTCAGCCATACTCCAGTCAGAAGGATATCAAACAACAAGCGTGTTCACAGCCAGAGAAGCCATAGAGAAAACAAAAACCCTGTTCTTCAACATTACACTACTCGACATCAAACTACCCGACATGGAAGGAACAAAACTACTAGCACAACTTCAAGAAACCACACCAGAAACAATAAAAATCATGATAACTGGCTATCCCTCGTTGAAAAACGCGGTGGAAGCGCTCAAATTCGGTGCAGACTCATACATAATGAAGCCAATAGACCCTGCAGAACTGCTGAAGACAATAAAGGACAAGCTCGAAGCGCAGAAGCAAGCTGAGAAAGTCACTAAAGAAAAGATAGCGAGATGGGTTCAATTACAGGCACAGAAAGCCCAATCAACAAGCTTCCAAGAATTCCTAGATCAAACAGCAAGCGAACTCTCAAACTTCGGCTTGACAAAAACTCAGGCCAAAATATACACCACAATAATCGCTCTAGGCGTCGCCTCAGCTTCGGAAATAGCCGCCCTGTCAAAAATCCGAAGAGAGGAAGTTTATCGAGTAATACCCGAACTGGAGAGACACGGAGTAATAACAAGAAAGCTGAAGGTGCCAAGAAAATTCTCGGCAGTGCAACCAGAAACAGCCATCCAGATCTTAACTAAGACGAAACTAAAGGCAATGAAAGAAGAAATCGACAAACTCAGGCAAGGACAAGCCAAATTGACCGCAAGACTGAAGTCAATAGAGTTGCCAACGCAACATGATAACTGCTCCATAGAGGCGATTCCCAAACAAGACAGCCTCGACAACCTGTTCACGAAAGGCATAGAAATAACACAAAATGCCAAACAACAAATCGACGTAGTGGTTCCACTTGAAAATCTGAAATACGCATACCTAAACTGTCCGAAACACCTCAAAGAAAGACTCGCAAAAACAATCAGAATTCGAGTAGTAACTGAGAGCCATAAACCAGACGCCTTCACTGAAGAAATCAAACAATACTCAGAAACAAGCAACAACCAAATCGAACTGAGACAAATAGAGAAACTACCATTCAACCTTATACTGGTTGATGACAGCCAAGCAATATGGGGAGACTTCCGACTCAAAAACCAAAACGCACAGACCCTGTGGACAAACAATCAGACACAGATCGCCATTCTGACAACCTCATTCGAAAGCATATGGCAAAAATCCATTTGGATAAAAAAGGACACAACACCAGACCAAACAGACCTAGTTGGCGCCAAATGAAAAGACCAAAAACGAGTCTCGACCCGTCTCTCTGTCTTCCGCCTACATATTTGGCGCCTATTAGAGGGGCTAGGCTAGCCGTGCACACACATACGCAAACCACATCTCCCCTCGCAATCATCATCATTCTTCAACATACCCCTCTCCCCTACATATAGAGTCTCACGCGCGCGACCCCAGTTTCTACTGTCAACTTTAAATCTGAAAACTGCGATTCTCTCTCTGGAACGCTTCTACCGAGAGAGGGAGTTTCAAATTGACCTCAAAATCACTCGCGCCCATCAGGGACGTCGACTTCGTGTTCGAGAACTCACCCGTCAAGGTTCTCATCAACCGCAACTGCCCGGAGATTCAACTCGCAGGGTTGAAGGTCGGACCCTTCGAGGAGGGAAGAGAACACGAGGTCACCTACTGGGTGGCTCACGAACTAGAACGCACGGGCATCGCCAGATTCCGAGAAGAAGACGCGTTAGACGCGGTCAAACTCCACAAGATATTCTGGAGGGAGAGCATCCAGCAGGCTAGACAAGTTTCGCCGCTGGAAGAAGACTTCTATCCCAGGCTGAGACGCTACTTAGCCAGCGTCAAGCGCGGAGCGGTAAGCAACCCCGAAAGAATGAAAGAGTACGAGAAAATCACCCGCCTATCCCACGACATCGTCAACTGCCGCCTAAGAAAAATCGTCTCCCTCGCTTCCTCTCCACCCCAAACAAACCAGACCCTAAAAGACTTGGCGCAGGAGGAGCGCATCCTCTACCAGCGCCTCTACACGATTATTAACGAGTGGAAGTCAAAACTTCTGAAGGTGGTGGACGAAACATGACCGAAGAAGCCGTTATGGCGGATCCTCAGCAACGCTTCCAAGACCTCCTGAAGTCCGATAAGTACCGCAAGCTCATCTCCCAGATGGCTATCTCGGGCGCGACCTCTCTACTAGTAGACTTCGAAGACCTCTTGACAGCAGACTCAGCCCTAGCTGAAAGCATGGTTGAAAAACCCGACGAGTACTTGACACACGCGAACCGAGCAGCCTACGCCCAACTGCAGATAGAGGCACCCGAATACGCAGCCGAAATCGAAATCGAAGACGTCAGCGTTCAACTGAAGGGCTTGCCCGAGACAACACAACTGCGTGCACTGGGCTCCAAACACATCGGAAAACTCGTCATGATCGAGGGAATAATAGTCCGATCCACGCAGGTTCGCCCCATGGTCGTCAGAGGAGCATTCAGGTGCAAGGGCTGTGGGACAATCAGCTACGTTGACCAAGCCGCCACTCCTTTTCTGCGGCAACCGGTGGCTTGCACAGACCCCGCCTGCAGACGGAAAGGTGTCTTCGACTTCGTCCAGGAAGAGTCCAAATTCATAGACTCCCAAGACCTACGTATCCAAGAACGCCCAGAAGACCTCCCGCCTGGACAGTTGCCACGCTGGCTGAACATCAGAATCGAAGGCAGACACCTCGTCGACGTAGCCAGACCAGGCGACCACGTGGCAATTATTGGTACAGTGCGCGCCGCAGCCCCAACAATGCCCAGAGTTGGAAAACTGCGAATTTTCAGACTCCACCTAGACGCCAACTACATCGACGTCTTGAGCAAGGAGCCTGAGACCATTCTCACATCGCCGGAAGAAGAGAAACAGATTCTCGAGTTAGCCCGAGACCCGTGGGTGCACCGCAAAATCATTCGCTCCATCGCGCCTTCAATCTTCGGCTACGAGCACGTCAAAGAATCCATAATGTACCTGCTCTTCGGAGGAGTGCTCAAACAGCTCCCCGACATAGCCATAAGAGGAGACATGAACCTCCTCTTGATAGGCGACCCGGGCACAGCGAAATCACAACTGCTCCAATACGTTGCCAGAATTGCTCCGAGGGGACTGTACACTTCTGGCAGGGGAACAACTGCAGCGGGTCTGACAGCAGCCGTGCTCCGCGAGAGAGGAGGAGGAATGACCCTCGAGGCTGGAGCCCTCGTGTTGGCTGACAAGGGAGTCGCCTGCATCGACGAGATCGACAAGATGCGCCCAGAAGACAGAGTAGCCATACACGAGGCGATGGAACAACACACGGTCTCGGTGGCTAAAGGCGGCATCGTAGCCACCCTAAACGCGCGAACAGCAGTTCTAGCCGCGGCGAACCCAGCCTTAGGCAGGTACGAACCCTACCGCACCATCGCAGAAAACGTGCCCCTTCCTGTCACTATTTTGTCTAGGTTTGACCTCATCTTCGTCCTGAGGGACGTACCGGAGAAGGAGGCAGACACCAAGATGACGGAGCACATCCTCGACCTCCACAGAACCGGCGTTGCTCCAGTTGAGTCGCCCATTGCACCAGTTCTTCTGCGCAAGTACATAAGCTACGCCAAGAACATCAAGCCAATCTTGACAGAGGAGGCGTTGCGGCGACTCAAGGACTTCTATCTGGAGATGCGCTCAGCCAGCGAGACCGAGGGAACACCAATAGCCATAACAGCCCGCCAACTCGAATCCCTTGTCAGATTAGCTGAGGCAAGAGCTCGCGTAGCCTTTAGAAAGGAGATACTTGCGGAGGACGCCGAAGCCGCGATCACGATAATGAAGAGGTCGCTGGCGGAGGTCGGAATCGACGTGGCGTCACGCAAGCTTGACATAGACTTGATCATGACGGGCAAGCCCAAGAGCGTGCGCGACAAACTCCAAGTCATACTCGGCTCCATCATCGAAATGGAGAAAGAGACGGGCATTGTAGAGAAATCAGCACTGCTAGATAGGCTGGCGAAGGAACACGAAATCAGTGCTCCAGAAGCCGAGAGGCTAATCGGACAGTTGATTAAAGAGGGCACCATATACTCGCCCAGAGAGGGCTACCTCAAAAAGACGTAGCCGAACCTCAAGAAAGGCGCTGACCTGTGAAGATAGCAGAGTTACCGGTGCCAGAAGCCGCCAAACAAGTCATAATCAACTCGGGAATAACGGAGCTCTATCCGCCTCAGGAAGAAGCCATCAGAGCTGGAGCCCTAAAGGGAAAAAACCTGGTTTTGGCGAGCCCCACAGCCTCGGGCAAGACATTGGTGGCTGAGCTCTGCGCTCTCAAGCACATACTGGAGAAGGGGGGTAAAGTCCTCTATCTAACGCCTCTTCGGGCTCTAGCGAACGAGAAGTTTGAGGAGTTCAAGAAATACGCGGGCGTCAAGAAGGCGAGTGGGAGACAGATCCGAGTTGGCATCAGCACGGGGGATTATGACAGCAGCGACCCCTGGCTGGAGCGATATGACATAATCATCACCACAAACGAGAAGGCGGACTCGCTGCTTAGGCACAGAGCGCGCTGGATGGACGAAATCTCCCTGATAGTCGCCGATGAGGTGCACCTGCTCAACGACGCCGAGAGGGGACCCACACTCGAGGTCGTGCTCGCTCGTCTGATGCAGATCAACCCAGAAGCGCAGCTGCTAGCTCTGAGCGCCACGGTCAAGAACGCTGATGAGGCTGCTGAGTGGCTGAAGGCTGATTCAATCACCACCGAGTGGCGTCCAGTCGTGCTAAAGGAGGGCGTGCTGCTCCAAAACGAGATACAGTTCAAGGACGGGGGCGCCCTCAAGATCGAGAAGCAGTCGGCGAACCCAGCCATAAACCTCGCCCTACACATCCTAAAATCTGGTGGACAGGCGCTGGTTTTCGCGGCGACCAGAAAGAACTCTGTCAGCTTGGCTAAGAGGGCGGCTGGAGAGGTGGAGGCGCTTCTGTCCAAGCCCATGAAACGCTCGTTGGCGAGGCTGGCTGAAGAGATTATTGCCGCGGGTGAGAGAACGCGGATAAGCGAGTTGCTGGCTGAGCTTGTCAAGCATGGAGCGGCTTTTCACCACGCGGGGTTGGGAGGCTCTCATAGACGGCTGATCGAGAACGCCTTCAGAGAGGGCAAAATCAAAGTTTTGACTGCCACTCCCACTCTAGCGTTCGGCGTCAACTTGCCAGCTCGGACGGTGGTCATTCACGATTATAGGCGTTATGAGCCTGGCTATGGGTGGTATCCCATCACTGTGCTCGAGTACAAGCAGATGGCTGGGAGGGCGGGTAGACCACGCTACGACAAGGTTGGTGAAGCCTTGCTCATAGCCAAAACCGAAGACGAGCGCGACTACCTACTAGAGAGTTACGTTTTGGCTCAGCCCGAGCGCGTCTGGTCGAAGTTGGCTGTTGAGCGCGTGTTGCGTTCTCATGTTTTAGCCACGATAGCGTCTGACTTCGCCCACACTGAGCAGGGGCTGTACGAGTTCTTCAGTAAGACCTTCTACGCCTATCAGTACGACCCAAGGGCGATTAAGGCGGTTATTGTCAAGATTCTGAAGTTTCTCTACGACGAGAAGATGATTGAGGTGAGCGGTGAGAACATCTACGCCACCAAGTTTGGGCGCAGGGTCAGCGAGTTGTACATTGACCCGGTTTCGGGCGTCCTGATACGGGATGCACTGAACCAGCGGGCGCCCACACTGACTGACCTGAGTTTTCTCCACCTAGTAGCGCACACGCCGGACATGTTTCCGAGGCTACGTCCCTACACGCGTGAAATTGACGAGCTCGCGTTGTTTGTTGACGAGCACAGGAGCGAGTTCATGTTCGACGTGCCAGACGAGTGGGAAGACCAAATCGCCTATGAGGAGTTTCTGGGCGAAGCCAAGCTCGCCTGGGTTCTCAACTCTTGGATAGAGGAGACCACTGAGGATGCTATGATTGAGAGGTTTTTGGTTCAGCCTGGCGACTTGTACCGCGTTCTGGATTCGGCTCGGTGGCTGCTTTATGCTTCGCAGGAGTTGGGCAGGCTTTTTGGGCACAAGGACATCTTGCCTAGGCTGGTTGATGTCACTGAGCAAACGGAGAAGGGTGTGAAAGCCGAACTGTTGCCGTTGGTACGGTTGGAGGGGATAGGCAGGGTCAGAGCGCGCATACTCCACAACGCCGGACTAAAAACCATAGATGATTTGAAGAAGGTTCCGCTGGAGAAACTGACAACCTTACCCCTAATCGGACCGAAGGTAGCAAAGAAAATCAAGGACCAGGTTGGCGGCTTCATAAAGGCTGAGGAGTGGAAGAAACTCAAAAAAGGCGATGAATGGGAACAAAGAGCCATAACAGAATATTGATTTGACATGTGAGATGAAACTATGCGAGCTCTAGTTGTCGGCGGCGCAGGTTTCGTTGGTCAACGCTTGGTTAAAAGACTATTAAAGGAAGGGCATCACGTTAAGGTTTTAGACCTCAAACAAAGACGGCTCAGAAGAGTAGCCTCTCCAAACCTGAGACTCGTTCTAGGAAGCATGACCGACCCGTTGACGGTGAGGCGAGTGATGAAGGGAACAGACGTGGTTTATCACTTAGCTTTAGCGGGCGGCTTCTCCATCAAAAGTCCCGAACCAGTCAACGCAAACCTTCGAGGCACTTTGAATCTGTTGAGGAGCGCCAAATCTCAGAGGGTTAAGCAGTTCATCTTCGCGAGCAGCACGGCTGTTTATGGGAAGCCTCGATATTTGCCAGTCGATGAGGAGCACCCCTGCAACCCTGAGGAGGAGTCAGGCATGCGCTTCTATCCGCTCGTAAAATTCTCCACAGAGAAGCTCTGCAGACTCTTCTACTTCAACTTCGGATTGCCCGTCACTGTTTTCAGACTCACATATGTATTCAGTAACGAGTCGGTTTACAATGTGCCTTGGATAGACTGGATGATTGAGAAAGCTAGGAAGAATGAAGCAATTGAGGTCGTGGAAGGTGAAGGTTTTGCCAGTGTTCATGTGGACGAATTGGTTGACGCTTTCATGCTCGCAACCATCAACGAAGAGGCAGTTGGACAAGTCTTCAACGTTGTCAACCCTAACACCTTCGTCACCTACCACGAAATCGCCGAACACCACGTGCGACAAGCCAATTCGAAAAGCAAAATTGTGGTTGTCAAACCCTCGGAACTGGTTGAGTCCGTGCCCGAAAGCATCGAGAAAATACAAAAACTTTTGGGTTGGAAACCATGGGTTACGAAGGCATACGCCTTAAATCCGAAAGGTAAGAAGCCTCATTAGCGTGGTTCCACAACTCAAAACTCCTAAGAGGGAGATTATGCGGAAAATCTCGTTAAACGGAATATTTGTGCCCCACGTAACGCCTTTCACGCGAGATGGTGACCTCGACGAGGAAGCACTTAGAACGTGTGTGCGATTTTGGGTAGAGGGCGGAGTCTCGGGATTAATGCCTTGTGGAAGCAACGGCGAGGCGCCTTACCTTTCTAGAAAGGAAAGAAAGAAGGTTATTGAAACCGTGGTAGACGAGGTCAACGGAAAGGTCCCGGTGATCGCTGGAACGGGCAGCATGAGCACCAGAGAAACAATCATGTTAACTAAAGATGCGAGAGACTTGGGTGTCGACGCAGCCCTCGTTGTGACACCGTTCTTCTTCAAACTCTCAAACAGAGAAATACACGAGCATTACAAAGCTCTCTTAGACACCGTCGACCTTCCAGTAGTCCTCTACAGCGTCCCAAAATTCACGGGTTTCTCGCTAGAGCCAACTGTGATTTCTCAACTGGCGTCTGAATACGAAAGCGTGGTCGGAGTGAAGGACAGCAGCGGAAGCATAGGCTCGATAGCCGAGATCATAAGGTTAGTGGGCGCCAAAATCTCGGTGTTAGCCGGAACCGCCGAGGTAACTCTTCCAACATTAATGCTGGGAGGCAGGGGTGCCGTAATAGCTGTTGCGAACGTGTTTCCCAAAGTGTGCAGCAGCCTATACGCGGCT
>Ga0315306_10000063_pt1 | contig 48496 bp, 54 predicted proteins | sample TDP1_MG_FD_203803 | JGI IMG/M metagenome (GOLD analysis project Ga0315306, IMG submission 203803) | Freshwater sediment microbial communities from Lake Towuti, South Sulawesi, Indonesia - TDP1 | ecosystem: Environmental > Aquatic > Freshwater > Lake > Sediment | place: Indonesia: South Sulawesi... | reverse complement strand
CGCCTCACATGATTAATCCTCAAAAACTGTGGGAAGCATCAAAACAAGTTTTAGGCGAAGTTGCCATTGTATTCCAAGAGATTCAACCTGTTCCAGAAAATCGAGTTGTTACGCCTGTCGATGGCACAATTATTGATTTAGGCGGAGACGTTCAACTCAAAGTTTTGGAAACTCTTGGTCACGCCTCGCATCACTTTGGGTTTTTTGAAAACGTAGGTATGGGGATTTTTCAGGGCGACGCCGCTGGAATCTACATACCTCAACTAGATGTGACCATACCTACTACTCCCGCTCCTTTTCATTTGGAAATGACTCTGGCTTCAATTCAAAAAATAGTTGACATGACGCCGAAAAGACTGTACTATACACACTTCGGTTCAGTGAACAACGCTGTCAATCGACTGAAGGCTTACACCATGCAGCTTAAACTCTGGGAGAAAACAGTTTCAGAAGCAATGAACCAAGGTGACAGTCTCCAAGTTATGTATGAAAAGATTTTGGAAAACGACCCTCAAATGCAAGTTGCTGCAGAAGTCATTAAGAATCATGTGGTTCTCAGAAGAGGCGTGGTCATGCAGAACATTCAAGGCTTTGTTGATTACTTAAAGAAAAAATCTTTGGCTTAAACACCAAAATTGTTTATATTCAGTCTACGCCTTTTCATTGATTTGAAGGTGAATTGCTTATGGGCGAAGAAGGAGAAGGATACCGAGGACCTCCGCCTAAAGTGCCACTTGAAAGACTAGACAACTACACATGGCGTATTCCTCAAAAATATAAAGCAGGCATGCGAGTTCCAGGCATAGTTTTTGCAGATGAAGACCTGCTCGAAAAGATGCGAACAGACCGAACTTTGGACCAGTGCGCCAACGTTGCACATTTGCCGGGCATTTACAAGTATGCTATCACTTTGCCTGATGGTCACGAAGGCTACGGTTTTCCAATCGGCGGTGTAGCAGCCACAGACTATGAAGAAGGCGTGGTTAGTCCTGGCGGCGTCGGTTACGACATCAACTGTGGTGTCAGACTCTTAACCACAAACATGTCAGAGCAAGACATCCGACCCAAACTCGCCGATTTAACAGCGACTATTTTTGACAATGTCCCCTGCGGGCTTGGCAGCCGCCGCAAAGACTTCCGCATCACATCCAATGAACTCGACCGTTTGGCTGCTGAAGGTGTGCCCTACATTGTTGAACATGGGCTAGGCTGGTCAGAGGACATTGAGCACTGTGAAGAACGAGGCAGCATGCAAAACGCCAACCCAGACAAGGTTTCAACCAACGCCAAGAGTCGAGGTCTACCGCAGATAGGCACATTGGGTTCAGGCAACCACTTCTTAGAGATTCAACGTGTCGACAAAATCTATGACCCAACAGTCGCCAAGAAATTTGGCATCACCCATGAGGGACAAGCCACAGTTATGATTCACTGCGGTTCACGAGGCTACGGACATCAAATATGCTCCGATTACCTGCGAGTAATGGAAAGGGCTACACAGAAATACAAGATAGCATTGCCAGACCGTGAACTTGCATGTGCACCTGGAACCAGCCCAGAAGCGCAAGATTATTACCAAGCTATGGCTTGCGCTGTCAACTTCGCCTTTGCCAATCGCCAAGCTATCACCCACTGGGTTCGCCAGAGTTTTGAGCAAGTGTTCCAGAAGCCAGCAGAAACCTTCGGGTTGCGTCTGGTTTACGACGTAGCTCACAACATAGCTAAGATTGAAGAACACAGGGTTAATGAGCATACTAGAAAGGTTTGGATTCATCGAAAAGGCGCAACCAGAGCTTTTGGACCCGGCAGCCCCGATATTCCAGCTGACTACAGAGACATAGGTCAACCAGTTCTCATTCCTGGGAGCATGGGCACTAGCAGTTGGGTGTTGGTTGGCACGCCTAAAGCCATGGAGGTATCGTTCGGCTCAACTGCACATGGAGCAGGACGAATGATGAGCAGATCTGCTGCTAAACGAAGATATTGGGGCGGCGAAATCAAGAAGGCGTTGGAACAGCGAGGCATAATTATCAGAGCGGCAAGTGCAGTTGTGTTGGCTGAAGAGGCAGACCCAGCCTATAAGAATGTTGACAAAGTGGCTGAAGTTAGTGACAAAGTTGGAATTGCAACCCGTGTTGTAAGACTTGTGCCAATAGCGGTTGTGAAGGGCTAAAAACAACAGCAAAACGCTCAATTATTTTTATTCACCTAGCGTAGAGTAGAGAGTAAGGGAAAAAGACATCAAGCTGTACAGTAGAATTAAATAACAAATGAAAGTAAATATCCAAGAAAGGGTTGAAAAAGAAGGAAATAGTATGTCGACTGCCTTTGAAAAAATTGGAACTGACCGTCAACTTCAAGACCACTGGATAAGGAGACTGATAGCGGGAATAATTGACTACATAATCATATTGATAGTGGCTTGGATAATTTCAATAATCATTGCGATTCCTGCTCTATTTCTTACTGGAGTATTCTTTTTCAGAGAATTTTCACTTCTCCATGGGATTCTGTTCCTTCTTTACGCCTCGTTTTTTGAATCTAGCCGTGGAACAACCATAGGAAAGCAAATTATGAATCTGAAAGTGACGACAACGCAAGGAAATGCAGCAAGCCTTTACGGAACACTAATTCGAAACATAAGTAAAATTCACTTGTTGCTGTGGCTCATAGACACACTATTGGGTATGGCTACGGCAGGCGACCCTCACCAGAAATACAGTGACCGATTTGCAGGAACAACTGTAGCATCCACCATACCAACTGGTCTCATCTTACCAAGTCCGTCGTCTCCTCCGCCAAGCAGCGCCTAGAGGTGGAAAAATCTCAGGCAAGCCATCAACAGATATTGGAAAAGCTATTGTTTGCCTTCAATATGTTGAGCGAATCAAGTCGGAGCTAATCATAGCAGCTAAACTCTTGGAGTTCATTACCGACCTGAAAGGTGAGGAACAGAGTGGCGCCAACAAGTTGTTGATGTTGTATTTGGACGCTTTGATGGGCGAAATCAACATAGCCAACAATGTCGTCGGTCGACAGGACTTCTTGCAGGCTAGCGAAAAAGTGACTGCAGCCCGAGAGAAGGTTCAGCATGGAGGGTTTGAGGAGGCCATTCACCAGGTTTCGGAAGCCATATCGGCTGTTGCGAGCAGTGGTCAGTGGGCGATGCAGGTTTTGAAGGATAACGGCTTTCTGTAGCCTTAATGCTCTTGCGTGTTCGCTTGTTTGGATAGCCGTTTATTTGGAGCCAAATATGATTGCTGTTTTGTTTCCTTTTTAAAGAAATGAATCCGTTGTGGCTTCATATCACGTTGCATTTCAATGATAAGATTTATCTCTGAATCAATACCAGAAAACGTGCTTAAGTTGAAGACCATGTCGCGATTCGGGAAGGTCATCAAAAATGAGAATATACAAATTCTGATCGCGTATGGAGGGTTGCGAAGTATAATATTGATGGGTAGCGGGCTTTTCACCTTTTATGTTCTGTCTTTTCTATTGGCTCCTCCGAGGATTTTGGGAATCATAATTTCCGTGGGGTTCTTAGCTTCGGCGCTGGGGTCGATTTTAGGAGGATATCTCACTGATAAGGTGGGAAGAAAACATACTTTTGTTGTTTCCTCTATCTTAGCAGGATCAGGCTGGGTAGCGCTTTCCTTTAGCCAAGATTGGACGCATGTGGCAATTTCATACGGATTGATAAACGGAATGATGGTGTGTGCCTTTCCCGCGTATACGGCTGTTGTTTCTGACAGCGTGCCCGAGGATGTGGGTGGAGGTCTTGGGATCTTGAACACAGCCACTAGCATTGTATCGACCGTTGGAGCTGTTTTGGGAGCAGCTATTGCTAAGTATCTAGGTTTTGGATCTCTATTTCTGATTATTTCCTTTCCATGGTTTCTCTCGGTATACCCTATTCTAAGAATTAAGGAGCGGAAATCAGGAGAAACCGGAAAGCCTTTCCCGCTAAGGAGTCTAAACCCCCTCTACACAGTGAGAGAAAGCCCAAGCCTCTTTATTCTATCATTGTCCGTCCTTTTCGTCACTGTTGGGGGATACGTTGCTAGTTTTTATCCGGATTACGTTAAGAAAGTGTTTAATGTTGACGCCTTTCAGATGGGCTTTTTTGACTCCATCTACTCTGCCATATGGGCCATTACCAATTATCCTATGGGTCTATTATCTGACAGAGTTGGTAGAAAGAAAGTCATCGTTTTGGGCTTCACACTAATGGGCCTTGCTTGGCTATTCTTCCCGATTCCTCAGTCTCTCTTTTTGCTTTTCATTCTCTACGCCGTTTATTCGGTGGGAAACTCTATGGGCTTCTATACCACAGCGTTAGCTATGGATATCACTTCACAGCAGAAGAAGGGCACTGCCATAGGCATTTTCAATTGTTTCATGTATGTAGGTGTTTTCTTAAGCGGAATTGCAGGTGGTATTCTATGGGAAAGCATTGGCGCTTTAACATCGTTCAAAGTAGCGTTTATATCATTCATGGCTGCGACTTTAATCATAAATTTCCTTGTTAAGCATACAGCACAAAACCGAGAAAAACTTGAATCGTGAATATAGTCAAAATCACGTATTTATCAGTATTTCCACTGAGGACCGTCAAAAAACTCTTCAAAGTAACGCAAAACTCCTTACTAACAGAAAAGTATTTTCCTTAAGAAGTATCCAAAAGGCTTATTTGGTTATTCTTGCGTTACAGTTTTTATTCGGTAGGTTCAGAATCCCTTTATGTTTAGGACGCTGCAAGTCCTCGGTCCTGAACACGAGTTCTCTATAATCGACGAAAAATTACAACCCTTACCCATCGTTGATAAAGTAATTAAAGACGTTCATGGGCGCATAGTGAACAATGTGGATTTGGGCGAGTTCTCGTTTGGAAAAGAGTTGCAAGCGCATGTGGCTGAGTTTAAGGCGAACCAGCCTTTTGACTCGCCCGAAGTGTTTGAAGAGATCATGCACAACGCTGTGCTGAGAATTCTCGAATTTTTGGAAAAACGTTATGGGGCACGTCTCCTCGGCTTGGGAATGCATCCTTCACTGCTTTTGGACAAGGTCAAGGTGTGGTCGCATCGGGACCGCCAAATCTACGAGGCGCTCAGCAGGATATTCAATCTTAATCAGCACGGTTGGCTTAACATACAGAGTTTTCAACTCAACTTACCTCTCGAGAACGAGTTTGAAGCTGTGAGATTGTACAACGCCTTGGCAAACCTTCTGCCATATCTGCCAGCCATCGCGGCTTCTTCGCCTATCTATGAATCCAAAATCGGCGACTATGTGGACAATCGGCTGCATTTTTATTTGGTAAATCAGGCTGAGATTCCGTCTATCACAGGTGATATAATACCCGAATATGTGAGTTCTTTTGAAGAATACGAGAAGACAACGATTAGGCAGTATTCAGAGGACTTGGCTAAAGTCCACGCTCCAAGATGCTTGCTCAACAAGGAATGGTTGAACTCAAGAGGCGCGGTCATAAGGTTCGACAGAAAAGCCATTGAGATTCGAATAATGGATGAACAAGAATGTGTCAAATCAGACGTAGCCTTAAGCTGCTTCATCCGAGCCACGCTGAGAGGAATTCTTCAACATCAAGAAGAGTTTGAGTATCTGCCTCACAACGTCTTAGTGAACAATCTTCGCGTTGTCATCAGAGACGGCTTAGACGCTTTAGTGCAGCATCCAAAGGGCACAACCGCCAGACAAGTCTGCCGTTATTTACATAGAATCGCGTGGGAAAACGCCTCTTCAGAAGAGAAAAAATACTTGGGAATTATCAAACGCCGAATTGAAGAGGGCAATCTCTCAGACCTCATTCTAAAAGAAGTGACGAAGAGAGTTTTGAGAACGGATTTGAGAGAGGCCATTTTCACGGTCTACTCCTCGTTGGCGAGCAGTCTTGAAAGAAACAGAGTCTACACTTTGTAATCTGGCAAATTAACGGAGGACCAAGAGAATGTCAGAGAAAATGGGTGAACAACCTAGACAAGCCAACTTTTTTAACATCTGTGAAAACTGCTCCGTAAGCTGTTGTGTTAGAGCACGACCACCTATCACACCTAAACGAAAGACGATAATAGAGAACTACTTGAAAGCCACGGGCTTAGCGATTGAAAACGCCTTTGAAGAAAAGAACACTTACTTGTTTCCCAGAGAAACAGAAGGCAACCAATGCATCTTTTTAGACAAAACCACAAAAAAATGTCAAATTCACCCGGTTAAGCCCGAGACGTGCGTTGCTGGGCCTATCACTTTTGACATTAATCTGAAAAAAGGAGAAGTTGAATGGCTTTTGAAGACTGAGAAGATATGTCCTTTGGCTGGCGTGCTCTACAAAAATAAGTGGAAGTTGCAGAGTCACTTGGAATCCGCTCGGAAGGAACTGCTCAAACTTGTGAATGATTTAGACGCTGAGGCTTTGCGAGCTATTCTGAAGATTGAAGAGCCTGAGACGTTTAAGATAAGAGAGGACAATTTAAGCCCTGAAGTTCTGGCGAAGCTAAATTCGGTTGCAAAAAAAGACCAACTCTAATCGATTTGCTTTTAAGTGTCGTCTACTTTTCCTTTTTGATTCTTCATGCGAGGTTGCCAGAAAAAGATGAGCGAGAGTCGGTCTGTAGACAAACCTTCAAACACCAATGATTTGAAGCCTCTTTATGTGAGGTCAATTGTAAACTCTTTCGGCTCTGGCGCAGTGAACCCATTTCTAGGCGTTTACACAGTGGAACAATTGAATGCGTCTGCTTCTGAAATGGGATGGTTCCAATCTATCTCTAATCTGGCGCCAAATATGATGCAGGTTGCTTGGGGGAAACTCAGCGACAAGATAGGGAGAAGAATTCCGTTCATCGTGATTGGGGGCTTAATCACTGCTGTCCTTTGGATTCCACTCATGTTTGTAACCTCGGCTCCGCAGTTAATCGTGGTGATAGCGGTTCAGTCGCTCTTGGGTTCAATGGCTACACCAACATGGACCGCTTTAATCGGAGACCTCGTGCACTTGTCGAAGAGAGGCATAACCACAGCCACCATCAACCGTTCAGCAGCAGTGGGAAGTCTGTTGGCAACACTTGCAGCAGGATATTTAATGGTCATGATTAAAGGAACGTTGCAGCAGGTGCTTTTCATTCCACTTCTTATCGCGGTTTTTTGTGGAGTTATGTCTTCTCTGGTGATGATTCTTGTTCATGAAAAGCCTAATCCCAATCCTAACAACATGCTTGGTGGTTCCGTTTTTAGCATTAATGATGTTGTCAAACAAGTGCGAAGCAACCCTGATTTTGTGCGATTCTGCATTGCCAACGCAATCTTTGGCTTTTTCATGACATTATGTTGGCCGCTGTTTTCGATAACCACCATTCGTGTCTTGAACGCCTCTATGCTTGAGGTTGCCTTGATGTCAGTGATTAATGGCGTTGCCATAATAGCCTTACAGCCTTGGGGTGGAAAATTGGTTGACCGCGTTGGGAGAAGACCTTTGATTGCAGTTTACCGACTGAGTTTGATTGTTGTTCCAGTCTTCTACGGCTTGGCGTCAAACGTTTATCACATTTATTTATTGAATTTGATTCTTGGCGTTTTAACGGCTTTTGGAGAAGTTGCTATTTTTGCCTATCTGCTGGATATAACCCGAGAAGAGTTTAGAGGAACCTTCACCGCCTTCTACAACTTGGTCAACGGAATCGTTTTCTTTGCTGGCTCCCTTGTCGGAGGATACTTAGGTAATTATCTTATAGGGGTCTTCGGTTTGATACTGGGATTACAACTCGTTTACGCCCTGTCAGCCATTGGCCGAGGCGTTGGCGCTTTGACATTTATAACACTAAAAGAACCCTACAGGTATCCCAGTACGCTGAGAAAAGAATTGTGGAGCATGGTGGGAAGATTGCCCGGGATGCCGGAACGAGGTCCAACACAACCATGATTTTAAGACTAAACACTAACCGTGAAAACAGATAAGCTTTTAGGAACAGAAACGAAGTATTCCTCTTTTCAGAGGATGCGAGTTTTGGAAGAAATTCCGATTGAGGTTGATATTGAAGACATCACAGAGGCAAACTTAGGCGATATTCCAGAATCTTGCAGAGGCTGCGTCTACTGGGAGTTTCCGCAAGAGTTTGACAAAGTGAAAAAAGAGAAGATGGAAGCGCAGAAAAAATCGGAACTTGAACAAAAAAAGCGAGAGTGGTTTGTTCAAACCTTAAAGGAGTTTGGAACCTGTGGCAAAATAGTTTATTACAATGGCAAGCCTGTAGCCTACGCTCAGTTCGCGCCTTCACTGCGGCTTCCCAACATCAGCAGTTACGGGTTTCAACCTGTTGGCAAGTTGGAAGAAGGCGTGGTCTTTCTCTCATGTCTTTACATAGCTGACGAGACACTGAGGGGAAGAGGGTTAGGCGAAGCATTGCTCAAAACCATTCTTGAAGACCTTAAGAGACGAGGGTTTAAGGTTGTAGAAACCTTTGCCAGAAGAGGCGACGCCAACAATCCTTCTGGTCCCTTAGAATTCTATATCAAAAACGGATTCATCATAAAAGACAAGACAAACCCAGAGTATCCCTTGATGAGGCTCTTTCTTTAGCGTTCATTATTGGCATCGTTTGAAATGAAACAAATATTCTTGAGCATAGCCCACATATTCTCCGAAGTATTTTCTACCAAAAGAGTTAATGGTCTCGTATTCTCGAGGTGAAAGCAATTTCTTTGCTTTGGCTTTTTCAACGAACGATGGCTCAAAATGAGTCGCATAGTATTCTAACATTATTCGTTTCATCCAAACGTCAATTGGAAAAGCCTCCAACTTGTCCAGAGAGAAGAGTAAGACGCAGTCAGCCACTTTGGGTCCAACGCCTGGCAGAGTCATCAATTCTTTTTTAGCCCTTTCATAAGGCAAGGTTTTCAAAGTCTCCAGGTTGAAGGCGCCTTTGCTTAGAAGTTTAGACGTAGCCTTAACTCGTTCAGCTCGAAATCCGAGTTTGCAGAGTCTTAACTCTTTTAGGCTGGCTTCTGCTAGGTCGCGGGGCTTCGGAAACGTGTAAAACGTTTCATTTTCAACGAGTATCTTTTTTCCAAAGCGCATGCACATGCTAGAAATCATGTCTTTTATGGCTGGAATGTTCTTGTTTGTGGCGCAAATGTAAGAAATTAGGCACTCCCAAGGGTCTTGACGCATGAGACGTAAGCCGTAAAACCTCTTCAAAGCCTCAATGCTGTATCTATCCTTTCTAATTCGGGAATAGATGCTTGGCAAATCGTCGTCTAGACGAAAATAACTCCAAACAAAAGCGGAGTCAACCTTCCTTGGGTATGATTGAAAACGCAAGGCTTCGCCATTTTGGCGCATTTTGACAACATTGTCACGGAGAATTCCACGCCACCATCCATTCAATTTTTCCCAGCGGAACACTTGACCGCAAGCAAGAGTGTAATCCAAATTAAAAGGAGTCTTAGCCAAATCTAACTTAATTTCCATGAAGCCTTGAGGCATAAGTTGCGCCAGCAAAGTGTTTACAAATGGAAGAAATCTTGCAGAAATGGATTGCTTCTTCTTTCTTCACCGATGGTTGTAACTGGACCATGTCCAGGGTAAACCTTTAAGTGGTCAGGTAAAATTAACAGTTTGTTCTTTAATGAATTCATGATTTCTTCGAGTGAACCGCCTGGAAGGTCGTATCTGCCGATTCCTCCAGCAAACAAGGTGTCGCCTGAGAACACGGCGTCAACACTCAACAATGCTATGCTGCCTTTGCTGTGACCTGGAGTGTGCAAAACTCGAAGTTTGACTTCACCTAACTCGACGATGTCTCCTTCACGTATTGCTTTGTCAGCTACAGGATTCCTTAATAATGGTGCGTCGTATCCATGAATCAGAATTGATGCGCCTGTAGCCTCTTTTAGTATTTTATTGCCGCTTGTGTGGTCAGGATGCCCATGCGTGTTGATTATAAACGTGACCCTGAACCTGTTGCGCTCAATCTCCTTTAAGATGCTCTTAGCTTCTGAAGCGCTGTCAAATCCAGGGTCAATAACAACAGCCTCTTTAGTCTGAGTGTCGCCCACGATGAAGCAGTTCGTCTGTATCATTCCTACAGTGAACATTTTAACGAACATGTTGACGCGCTTCACTTTTCGTTTTCGTGTAATCTATACTTCGAACAAGATAAAAGATGTGCCGAGTTATTTCTCTAAATAGACGACCCTATACCCGTCTCTGTCTCTCACCCAGTATCACAACCTATTTGGATCCAAATAGAGGGGCTAGGTCTAGCGTGCGCACACACATAAACAAAATTTGTTTCACAAACACAACTGTCACACTTTAATACTTAGTCCATAAAAGTATTGAAACGATGATTTCACATGTCACCGTCAACTTCAACACCAGATTTAGCGCAAATAGAATCAGAGTTGAAGGGCAAGACTCTCCTCGTTTACTGGCACATGCTTAAAACACCAACATCTAGAGTTGGTGTGCGCGAGATTCAACGCGCTCTAGGCTTCTCCAGCCCAAGCGTAGCAACACATCACTTAGAAAAACTGATTTCACTTGGCTTGGTAGACAAGAGCGGAACAGGCGAATACTACCTCACTCAAGAGGTCAAGGTCGGCTTACTACGTTTTTTCACTCGACTAGGACGCTTCTTGGTTCCACGCTACCTCTTCTATTCAGTCTGGTTCTCCACAATGCTAATCGTCTACCCAATCCTGTATAGACCTACGGGCAACATTCACAACCTAGTCGCCATATTATTCGGCGCCGCAGCATCCCTTGTACTGTGGTTTGAAACCATTAGACTCTGGAGGGAAAAACCGTTCTAAAACGTGGCTTTAAAAGACAGACATGACCGTTATTAAAAATAGGAGAGCAAAAACATGCTGAAAAAAGGCATCCTATATGTGGTCAGTGCAGTTCTGCTCGGCGTGGCGTTAATGTTGCCTCCTCGTTTGTTCCTCTTAGACGGTTACTTTAACACTAAAGAGTCATCGCAGTTTACTAGAGAAGAGTTGGCGTATGGAGTAACGCCTCAACATCCCTCAAACGAAATATCAATAGGGTTAATGAGTGCTTTCAGCCTTGTTCTTGCATTCGCAGTTTTTAGACAATCCAAGAAGAGAACTGTTTAGTTCTTTTTCGTTCTCTTTTTAGTACAGTCTGTTCGAAAATGTAGCATTATTACACTCTATTCCAAACACTTTATCTCGGTGACGCTAAGTGAAAAAACCCAAGCGCAAGGAGTTAATGGTTGCACTCATCATCTGCGTAGCTCTAGTTGGTGCATCCGTCTACGCAAATGTGGCAACGCAACACCGCCTATCCTTTCCAGGAGTGACCCCGTGGGGAGATTCTTCAATTCCAAGGGAAAACTTTGGCACAACAGAGGAAAAATCTGCAGACCAGAGAATAAAAGACATCAGGCAGTGGATAAACGCTGAATTGACCAAAGGAAAGTTTAAAGAAGTCGTGAGAGGCATCGAAGCATTAACCGAGGAGCAAGGTGGCTACATCTATTCGGAAGACCTAACCTATGCTGACGAAGTTTGGAACGGAGAACTCGTCTCAAGAATCCCCCAAGACAACGCAACAGACTTCATCTTCAACGTGGAAGAACTCATAACCAGAAACGGCAAAGTCATCTCGATAACTACAAGCATAAGAGACATAACAGGAACCATCGGAACATCAGAGCAGAAACCACACGCCACCATAAGAGTCACACTTGCAGAAATCTCAGGAAAAATCATCATTGGATTACCAATAATCGAAGGAATAACCCCATTCTTGAGCACGTTCTTTACTTGGGTAGCTGCAGGAGTAATCATCGGATTGCCCGCGTACTTCACTGTGCTCGGAATAGTCTTGCTCATAGACAGAGCGCTATTGCCCATAGCGAACAAGTTATTCAAAAGGGGATTAAACAAAAACAAGGAAGCGCTGCCAGCGCCAGTTTAACAATACTTCCAATTTTCTTTTTAATTCATTCATTAGCCTAAACAAAACTTAGAAAACACTGCAGCATGTACACTGAAATCAGAAATGTTAAATACGTATCCAACTAAACTGAAGGCTTTGAAAAAAAGGGAGTGCAAAATGAAGAAAATATTAGTCTTCGCTTCGATTATGCTTGCATTGGGATTAGCTTCAACGATGACAGTGAACATTGCCAATGCAGGGATTGAATCAACTAGTTGGCTTGGAAGCTTCTACACTTGGGGAACTGACTCTTACTATAAAGAAGCCTTCGATAAAGACAAGGTCTACGGCTATAAGGAAGGCTCAACAGCAACATTGTTAGTAGAGGTTAAAAATAATCTTGGAAAACTCATAAACGTCTCCGCGATAATAGTAGGTTTCGACTGGAATGTAAACTACACTACAACGTTAGCTAGTCCAGTTGCGCTGGAGGCTGATGAAACCCGCTTCTTCACTGCGACCATGACTGTTCCAAACACAACTATTGCTTCAAACCTGTTCTTGCACGGCTACACAGTCTATGTTAAACATGTGAACGCCACTGGAGGACTTGTCGGTACTATGAAACTAGCCTACACCAGTGACCCAGATAGGCTCTTCGCCGTCTACTCCGAAGATCAAGCTGACGCTCGAGAAATAAGCAAGATAATTTCTGGAATATCAAAACCCACAGGTGGCTTCAACAGCACTGCAGCGAATTTGGCATGGGCAAAAGCAACCAATGAAACTGCGATTGCAGACACCCTATATGAGCAAGGAGATTTTGCAGGCGCAAAGACACATTATAGTACGGCTTTGAACTATAAGAACCAAGCGTTTATCACTGAACAGACCTTAACAGGAGGCATCCAAGACGCCCAACTTGCGCTGATTGAGGCTCAAGCTAAAAGCTACGAGGCAACAGCGAACTATCTCAATGGTTTGTCAAGCATGTGGGTTCTAATCGGTGTGGCTGCCGTGCTGTTTGCTATAGGCTACATAATTAGAGGATTTGCCACGCTTAGAAAACCTGTGCCGCCTCCATAGCTTCCTCTTTTTTTGGTTTAAATTCCCCATTGTTTTTAGTGGAGAGCCTTTCGGGCAAAGGTAATATAGCCTGTGTGTCCAGTCATCAATGTTTCTGGGCGTGTCTTGCCTCGTTCAGTCTGCATTCTCCGCATTATGCATTCGATTGTTTCGATGTCTACGAATCCATTTTCTTCTAGTGCCTCCACTGTTTTCACAACTTGGTCTATTGTGGGACTGAAAGACACGAGTGCGCCGCTTCCTTTTAGTGCATTGTAGGCGTGTGGAATAACCAGCCACGGTGTTGCCATGTCTAAGATAACAGCGTCCATCTCTGTTTCATCTATCCTCATTGTAATGTCCTTGTTTTTCAGTTCCACACAGTCGAGTAGGTTGGCTCTCTGCAGGTTTTTCTGAGCTGTTTCAATAAATTCTGGACGAATCTCGTAGCTGTAAACGTGTCCGTTTGGTTTAACGTAGTGGGCTAATGCGCTTGTTAATGCGCCTGTTCCCGTTCCCGCCTCGACCACGCGGCTGCCCGGTCCGATTCCACTGAACATTACAATGAGGGCAACATCTTTTGGGTACGTTATCTGAGTTTTGCGCTGTGACTTGAAGATGTAGTCGCGTATCTGTGGTCTTAATGCTATGAATTCTGTGCCTGTGTTGCTTTTTATTCGTGTTCCGTATTCTCTGCTGATTAAAGTGTCGAGTTGTATGAAGCCCTTATGCGTGTGGAAACTCTTTCCTTTTTCAATTTTTACCAAGTATGTTCTTTTTTTGTTTAAGTAGAGCAGTATGTGGTCGCCTTCGTTTATGGTTGGTTGAGTCAAAGCGTGAAGCCTCTAACTGCTGTTGTAAAATGTTTTGAGCGAGAATAATAAAGTTGTGACTTTTGAGCAATTACTTTATTTGTAAATGGAGCCCCAAAATAGAATGCACGAGGAGGGTTCACAAAAAATGAGGTTGGTAATTCGCATCGGCGGCTCAGTTGTGGCTTCTCCGTTTAATCCCATGTTAATGAATGCTTATATTGAATTGCTTCAGAACTTGAGACGGCAAGGTCATGTGATTGCGGCGGTTGTTGGCGGCGGTTCGCTTTCTCGAGAGTTGATTAAAACTGCGCGGGCTATGGGTCTGAGCGAAGCAGCTCAGGACGAGGTGGCAATTTCGGTTTCGCGGGTGTTGGCGCAACTCTTTGTTTTGCGGTTAGGTAGATATGGAGCTCTAACTGTTCCAACTGATATTGAGGATGCGGCTGAGTTGTTAGAGAAGGGTAAGATTGTGGTTATGGGTGGTTTGAAACCTGGAATGACAACCGACACTGTAGCGGCGATGTTAGCTAAACGAGTCAAGGCTGATTTGTTGGTGAAAGCCACAGATGTAGACGGCGTCTTTACACGGGACCCAAAGAAGTATAAAGATGCGAAGATGCTGGAACGATTGAGCTTTGACGATTTGTTTGGTTTTTTTGAGAAAGAACATCACGAAGCGGGAATTCATCAGGTTATTGACCCAGAAGCAGTTCGCATACTGCAGAAGAAGAGAATCAAGACCGTTGTAGTTAATGGGTTTAAACCAGAGAATGTTTTGTTGGCGGTCAAGGGCGAAAAGGTTGGCACCGTCATAAGTAGCGTTGATAAAACTTAAATCATCATTTCCATTTCTGTTTTGCTGAGCAGCGGTCGCCAAGCCAGGTCAAAGGCGAAGGACTCAAGATCCTTTCCCGTAGGGGTTCGCAGGTTCAAATCCTGCCCGCTGCACCAAAAAATTGTTAGCTTGTGGTTATTGTAAACTTTAACCAGTGCCTATGGCTGTGCTAATTTCTCTATGTCTTCGCTACTAAAGTGACATAACCGCAAACATCGCATACGAGTTTAACGTCGTTTATACCTTTCTTCGTTGCAGACGGTCTTATCTCTGATTTCCAGTTTGCGGCACCACACCTAGGACAGACAAGAACACAGAAATTTACGCACGCCAATCGTTACCCACTCCACCACTCATTAGGTCTGTTTCATTTTGGAAAAAGACGCTTTTATGGGCAGTTCTACTTCTCGTACTTTTTTCATTCTTTTTGTGGCGTTAAGGATAGCAAACCCTATCACGTTTCCTTTCATATCCACTCGGAGGAAAACATCGTCGCCTACGTCTCTAAAGAAGCCCTTCCTAGGCTTACCTAACTCAACCTCAAGCAGGTCACCTTCAGGGTCAAACCAAACCCTCAACGCTTCTTTTTCCAAATCAAGCCACCTTTCTTCACTTTATCAGTAAAGAAAGCCGTCACTATAAAACCTTCCCCGTCTAAAACTTCTACGGCGACAAGCAAATACTTCTCAGAAACTGGGCTATTGGTGTAAAGTTTATAGAACAACCAAATTGAAGACATGCGTACGCTTTCTCTAACTTCATTAGGGTCAACAAGGGTTTCCTTTATCTTGGAAATTTGATTCTCCATCTCTGGATGTTCCAACGCATGCTTCCACCTATCTTCATCAAACCTAATCATCTTTCCCAGTTTCGAGCGAACTTCAAGCACAACCAAACCTCAAACCTCGCCGTCTACCAACACTATTTGCGAGTTCGAATCTCGCCGATGCACCAATTGTTTGCTTCTGCTACATAAGATTAAAGAGGCTTTTCATACTTTATTGATACGTGGTGAAACTGTGGCGAAAGTCAAAGACCACCTCAAGAGTGCCGAAGAATTCTATGCGCTTGGCACAAAAGAATATGAAGAAGGGCATCGAAAAGGCGATTTAACCCGCATGAGAGAGGGTTGCGAAAAATTTTTCATGCTTATGTTGAAGCCACAGCTACTTTAGTCCAGAAACGTGGTTTTTCAGAGCCTGATTCGCATGGAGAACGCTGGGAAATCTTGGACAAACTAGGACGAAGAAAACTGGTGGAAATAGGCGATTCAGCCTTTCTCTATCTTCATCAGTACGGCTATTATGGAGGAAAGATGCGTCCCGAAGTTGAAAAAACCATGAAAGACGTGAAAGAAGCCATAGACTATGTGCGCAAAGAGGTAGCACACGAATCCTAACAACCAAGACTAGCTGCACTATTCAGAAGCACATTGTATTGATTAACTGTTGTGTAAATTGTCTCATCTAAAGAATATTTTACATTCAACCCTACGGCATTTCTCCTGACGAAGCCCATCTTTTCTAAACGGTGCATTTGCCAACTCAGAGCCTGTGAAGAAATGTTAAGCTGTAAGGCTAAGTCCTTATGCGTCATTTGGGGCTTTTCAAACAAAATAATTAGTATTTTGCCTGAGGTTCCGTTTCTGAGAACAGAAATCACTTTCATTTCGGTTTCAGTGAACCTTTTTGATTCAAAGTATCTCTTGTATCGTCCGTTCTGATAGGTTGAAAGTAAACCACCGTTGACGAGCAGACCGAGATGATATTGGAGGACTCCGATGGGCATGCCTAGAAAGTTTGATAATGCTCGAAAATGGAGTCCAGGATTGTTTTTGACGAAATTGTAAATATCCATTCGTGTGGTCTGATTCAGAAGAGTCGAAGCCTCGTTGAAGCTTCTCCCAAAAATTGACAATGCAGGAAGCATCAACGTTTCGTCTATGTGCACTTTAGGGATTTTTGACAGCAGCCCGTGGTTGTATGGAGCGCAAGTTAATGCAAGGAATGAAAAGAAGAAAATCATAATCAACAGCAATGCAGTTGACGATGTTCCCCTATGCCCTCTCAACCAGAGAACCCTCACATAGAAAAATTGTTATTCCAACATTTATGAGTATCCGTAGACGACTGTACTAGAACGGTAAGTTTACGTACCAAAAACCCTATTTTATTCACCGAACCCTTTTATCATTCATATGACTCGGAGATTTTGGCGTAAAAAATGGTTCTTTGCCATCATAGTCATCATGGTTCTATTAGTAACTTCGCTGTCGCTCATTTCCCTGAAATTCGACTATGAACGTGAAAGAGACGCTGTTTTAGAGTATTTTTCCAAGCAACCTGGCATGCCAGACGCCTTCGCTAAGCTTGAAAACTTAACCTCTCCTGGTTCGGTTGTGCTCTGTTGGTGGGACTACGGTCGAGCCGTAAGAGAGTGGAGTCACAGAGACGTGATTGAAGCATCGCCATCCAGAGACATATGGTACACAATGGGCTCTACCAGAACTTTTCTTGGCAACTTGAAGGCTCAACTCTTCGGAACATGGGGTTCATCTGAAAAAATTCATGACTTAGCAAACATTTTCATGCTACCCGAAGAGCAGTCTCTGCCCATTATGAGAAAGTACGATGTGACCTATGCATTGGTTTTCACACCTGACGACTTGCAGAAGTTCCCTTGGATTGCCGAGATTGCTGGATACAAAAATTCAACGGAATTCTTAACCTACAACACTGAGAACGACACTTACGAACCCACGGCACGCGGTTCACAAGTGACGCTGCTGCGCCTTCTATTTGACAACACCTTGCATCCGCAACATTTCACAAAACTCTACGATAACGGCAAAGCCAAAATATACCAAGTTGACTATCCGTAGCCTCTAGATGAAAACCTGAAAAAACATTAGTAAACCATTTATCACAATTTATACTAAAACGAATCTGGATGAAGCAACACATGAAGACCTATCTCACAGTTTGGTTTAGCAGCGAGGGAGCAGAGCCCTCAACTGTGGCTGAGAAGCTTCAGTCAATGGGTTTCAAGCCGATGAAAGGATACTATGACCATGTTTATGATTGGAAGAGAGAAGCCACATTAAACGAAGTGCTACAATTATGCAACAATGTGCACCAGACACTTAAAGGCTTAAAAGTTATCTACAAAATAGAAACCATCTAATGTCATGTCGAGACTAACACGCCGACCAATTTTACTTTTTGCAGCATTTCTTCTCCGTGCGGCGCCAAAGCCATTTCTTCTGTTAGGTCTTTTCCAGCCACATGCTGCCCCTGATGGTCGCCGTCTATCCAGAGATAGCTTTCTGTGACATCGTAGACTTTGCCCTTGTAAGCGATGTAGGCTGGGCGTCCATTTCTACCATCATACTGTTTCAGTTCTTCAAGCGTAAACTTCCTCTCAGCACCTTCCAAAGGCAACACCACGTAGTCAACGTAAGGAACTCCAGACTATTTGAAACTTGAGGAAATGTGAATAATAAAAAAGGGTTTGTTGTTTTCTTTCTCAGTTATAGTTTAGAGGTATATGTCTAAGAGTTTTCGTTTGGCAATTATGTAAATTATGACAGCGCTGATGACGAATTCTGGAACTAGATATGTCGCGTTGTAAGCTGCTGAGTATAGCACCGGATTCCAGCCAGGCCAGGCATACATGTAGAAAAACACGATGCCTGAGATGAAATGGAAAACAAATCGTCCAGCAATGCCTATGCCGACGCCTAGTAACGGTTGTTTTTTGAATGCCCCAGCCAACCCCAGTGCTCCAAAAGCAATGGGATAATCCAGCAGAATTTCAAATGGGTTTGAAATGAAGTAACTTTGAGGCAGCGCTAAGTCGACCAAGCCGAAGACAATGCCTGCCTCAAGTCCCCAGCGTAAGCCTCTTCGCAAAGCAAACCATAGTATGGGAACCAAGCTGGCTGCAGTTATTGAGCCTCCTTCGGGAAGGTGAAAGAACGGCAAGAATACACGACTTAAATAGTGAAGCGCTGCTGCAACCGCAACCATAACTGAAAGTTCGGCGAGAATCCTTGTTTCCTTTACTTTTTCAATTGTGTTTTTACTCACTTACTTTTTCCCTCCGCCAGTATTACCTGGATCAGGTTCTAAGGGTCGACGACGCCGTTTAGTCGTCCTCTCAGCCGGGTTCCGCCCCAGCTCCCCTTTAGATTGCAAAGGAAAAGGAGTTTCCACTATATAACGTTAACCATTCTTCTATCGGCTTCTGCCATATTACCGATGTTGAAATAACAACTTAATTCTCGGAAACCAACGTTGCAACATGAGATTCCCTCATGAAGGCTTCGAAATCTAATTCCTACGCTTACTTTGGAAAAGAAACCGAGATTCTTGAGCGAATTGTGAATGGAAAAAAGGTTAACGTGAAGTGGAATTGGGGCAACTTTAACAGCACAGAGGGCTTTCCAGTCGACGACAACCTTATTTCTTGGGTTATAGGTCAAGACAGAGCGTTGCAAGAATGTTTCCTCTGCCTAGACGAGTGGGCGCACAAGCTGAAGTGGCTGGAAGAACAGAGATGGTATGAAGATTGGAAAGACCCTATCAAACCTAAGCCAGCAGTTAAAACCAAGCTGAGTCCAGGACCATATCTGCTTCTGTTAGGCGACCCTGGAACAGGCAAGTCATTGCTTGGAAGGGCTTTGGCTGAGAAACTTACTCAAATCTACAAAGAAAACAGCATTGAACTTTTCGATGTGCTCTGTTGGAAGAACAAGACTGTTCCAAGTGAGCCTAAGATTTCTATGCAAGAGGCGGGAAAGGCCAAAGACGTGATAAGGAAGGAGAAGCTGAGACAAGAGAAAAGAAAGTTTCTCCTTTCCATAGGTTTAAGAACGATTCAAACATTTCTGATAACGTTTGGTCTGATACTTCTTTTCATCGGCATGTACGGTATTTATCAACTCTTCACAACGTGGTCCGTTAACCCACAGATAAACGAGGAGGGACTAACCCTTCAGGCATCCTTCGGCTACAACTTCCTAGAATATTTTGTCAAGTCTTTTCCATCCCTAGTACTGGTCTTCGTACCCGCTGGCTCCCTGTTGTTTTTCGGCATATTCATCTGGTGGTTCGGCAAGCTGGGAGGCGGCGCCATGAATCTGTCTGGAATCGGCGGAGCCCAACAGTCAGGTATGCCAAAGCTCATAGTTGACAACGCTTCCAAGCATGCACCTTTCATTGACGCTACAGGTCACGCTTCGTCTCAGTTGTTTGGAGACATTGCTTGGGACCCGTTTCAAACAGGCGGAATGGGCACGCCTGAGCATCAGAGGGTAACCGCTGGCGATGTTCACAGAGCTTCTTTAGGCATTCTTTACATCGATGAGATTAAGAATCTAAATCCTATTGAAGCCGTGACTTTGCTGACTGTTTTAGAAGAGGGTCAACTGCCCATCACCACGCGTGGTCATCTCATCAGCGGTGGCACAGCTGCCATGGCGGTTTCAACCGAACCCGTGCCCTGCATGTGCTTTCTCGTTGGCGCTGGAAACTTCGACTCGATTGGACAGATGCATCCAGCTTTGATGGACAGAATTTACGGCTACGGCAAAGTTGTAAGAATGAACAATGATATGCTGAACACTGAGGCGAACAGAAGGAAGTATGTGCAGTTTATAGCCCAGGAAGTAAAGCGTTTCCACTTGGTTCCTTTCAGCAGGGAAGCTTGCGAGGAGATTGTGGAAGAGGGTAGACGCCGAAGCAACAAGCGAGACGCTTTGACCACCAAGTTTAGACCATTAATATCCATCATTAAAACCGCTGCAACTCTAGCTATGAACCAGGACTTAGTCATAGTTGAAAGACGCCACGTCCAAGAAGCCATTGAAAAACACTGCAAGACCATACAAAAACAGATATTGGAACACCAGCTGAACGAGAGAGGCAAACTGCTTGAAATCGAACCGAGTGGTCACCAACTTGGACAAATTTATGGGTTGGCTGTGGTTTCAGACCCTTACAGCGGCGAAATGACTGGCAACGTGCTCACTGTTAAGGCGCAGATGGTCAAACGCAGCAAAATAAATCGAAACTATCCTATGCAGGGCTATTACAAAGTGACGGGCATAGCCAAAGGCAAACACGACGTGTTCATTTCTGACAGCGTAGCCAAAGTGCGAAGCGTTATTCTGCAGAAGTACGGCGTTGACATTGCACAAGACTACTTAACTCATATAGACTTCTCGCAGGCGTATGGCGTCGACGGTCCGTCTGCCGGAGTTACCATGGCGATACTTTTGTGTTCACTTATTGAGGGGCGACCCATAAAGCAAGATGTGGCTGTGACAGGCGAAATCAACCTAGGCGTAGGCGAACAAATAATGGTTACGGCTGTTGGCGGACTCTATGAGAAGATTAAAGCAGCTGAGGCATGGGGTTTCAAGAAGGTAATTGTGCCCCAGAAAAACTTTGAGTACTCTATTGACCTTAAAGACTATCAGATTGAAGTTGTGCCTGGCAAAACATTAGACGATTACCTAAAAGAATGCCTAGCCTAGAATGTTTCATGTCTTTGCGATTTCGCTTCCGATTTGTGTGATTTTTTCCTCGGCACATGTTCTAGAATATAATACTAGGTAAATTTTTTAATTAGTTAAGAGACTAAGACTTTGGGTGGTTATACGACAAGAAGAAACTGTATAGCAATTGTAACTGCAGTTTTGCTATTTGTAACGTTGTTTTCAGCTTTAGGTGTACAAAGCACGATGTTTCCAAAAGAAGGCTCAGCGGCACAATCAAACACTTTAGTGGATAACAAACTGTTTCTAAAGGAAGGCTGGGCAATAAAATCATCAAAGTCGCTGAGGGAAAATGGCGCAATCATATCTACAATTGGATTTAGCCCTGTAGGATGGTACCCTACATCGGTTCCATCTACAGTCTTGGCTGCTTTAGTTGAGAATGGAGTTTACACTGACCCGTATTTTGGGATGAACCTGAAAAAAATTCCAGACCTTACTAGAAATTCATGGTGGTATCGCACTGAATTTGTGTTACCTACAGAGTACGGAGATAAAGCTGTTTGGTTGCATTTTAATGGCATAAATTATAAGGCAAATATCTGGCTTAATGGGCTGCAAATTGCTGACAGCACTCAAGTGCAAGGCATGCACAGGTTATTTGAGTTTGACATTACCAACTATGTTACTTTCACAGAGAATAACTGTTTAGCGGTAGAAGTATTCGCTCCAACAAGCCATGATCTTTGGGATTCTTGGGTAGACTGGAACCCAACTCCTCCAGATAAGGACATGGGGATTTGGCAGGAAGTTTACCTAAAGGCGAGTGGGCCTGTGGTGATGAGGCATCCTTATGTGGTTTCAGACTTGGATTTGCCTTCCTTGGATGTGGCGCATCTTAACATTTCTGCCGAACTAACTAACTTGAGAGATGAAGCCGTGAGTGGAGTTTTAAACGGTGCAATCTCAAATGTTACTAATGTGGCAGAGGGAGGAACCTCAACTGGCGGACCTGAGGTTATCGAGTTTTTAAAAGCAGTTAGCTTGGCTTCAAAAGAAACTAAGTTGGTTACACTTTCCTCCAACGAAATTGCTCAATTAAATATTTCCAATCCTCGATTGTGGTGGCCTAATCTAGTGGGGCTTCAGAATCTCTATGATTTGAAATTGGAATTCGAAATAACAGGTGAAGTATCAGACAATGAAACTGTACGCTTCGGCATTCGTGAAGTCTCCTCTTACCTCTCTGATAAAAATTACAGAATTTTCAAAGTTAACGGTCAGAACATACTCATTAGGGGTGGAGGCTGGGTTCCCGACATGATGTTTCGTCCTTTGCCTGAAAGAAAAGAGGCTGAAATCAAATACGCCAGGGACATGAATCTTAACGCCATTCGCATGGAAGGAAAATTGGAGACGAATCATGTGTGGGACCTATGCGACAAATATGGAATAATGGTTATGGCAGGTTGGTGTTGTTGTTGTCACTGGGAAGAATGGAACAGATGGGATGCTACTGATATGATAGTTGCTACCGAAAGCCAGAAAGACCAAATACTCCGCTTAAGAAATCACCCCAGTCTCCTCGTTTGGCTTTACGCAAGTGACATGCACCCGCCTCCTGAAGTTGAGATTGAATACCTTAATATCCTTGAAACTTATGCTCCGACGTTGCCTCACCTGTCCTCAGCGTCATGGTGGGGTACCGAACTTACTGGACCCACTGGAGTGAAAATGTGGGGTCCTTACTCCTATGAGCCGCCTGTCTACTATTATTTAGAGGAAAGTCCAGGTGGCGCTTGGTGCTTCGGCACTGAGATGGGTCCAGGTGAGAATGTGCCGCCTATAGAGAGCATGCGTGAAATGCTGCCTGAAGATCACTTGTGGCCAATCGACAGATACTGGAATTATCACTGTGGTAGCTCACGACCCTTCAACAACCTAAGAGTTTACACGAATGCTTTAGACTCTCGTTATGGAGAGGCGACTGGAGTTGAGGATTACTGTAGAAAGGCGCAGTTAATGAATTATGAGTCTATGCGCGCTGAGTTGGAAGCATTTGGTCGGAACAAATACGTGTCGACGGGAGTCATAACATGGCAGTTTAATTCCGCATGGCCTTCTTTGATTTGGCAGCATTATGATTATTCTTTGAGACCTGGCGGTTCTTACTTTGGCGCTAAAAAGGCATGTGAGCCTTTACACGTTCAATATTCCTATAATGAGAGTTCAATCTATGTTGTCAATAGTCGTTATGAAAGCTTTAATGATTTGAAAGTTAGCGCGAAAGTTTACAATTGGGACATGACTGAGAAATATTCGAATACCGCCACAATTGATGTTGGACCTGACAGCAGCAACTATGTCTTCACTATCCCTGCGCTGGTAGACTTAACTACAACCTACTTCCTTGCGCTTAAATTAGAAGATAGCTTAGGCAGTGTGATTTCTTCCAATTTCTATTGGCTGTCAACCAAACCAGATGTTCTCAACTATGCTAGAACAACATGGTATTATACGCCTCAAAGTGCTTTTGCCGATTTCACTGATTTAGCGAAATTACCGCTTGTGGATTTGAATGTGGCATATGAAATCGAGAATACAGGTGAAAGCCTAGTTGCCCATGTAACGATAGAAAATCCGACCGATGACCTTGCTTTCTTCATTCACGTTGCAGTTACCAAAGGACCAGGGGGAAGAGACGTTCTGCCAATCTTGTGGGACAACAATTACTTCAGTCTGTTGCCTGGAGAAAGTAAAGAAGTGCATGGAACCTTTGCAGCAAAAGATCTGAATGGCGCAGTTCCAGCGGTAAAAGTAGACGGATGGAACATATTGCCTGTCACGATCCTCTAAACGTGAATGGCGTAATCGACGAAAACAACAAGTCGCAACCCCTTTTTTTCTATTCTTATACAAGTGTTAAAAAGCCTGAAGAGTCTAACAAGAAAATGTCTAGCATAGAGCGTTTCATGTCTTTGCGATTTCGCTTCCAATCTGTGTGAATTTTTCATCTGCGCCCTCTTCGAGTGGTCCCTCTGTTCCTTTGACTATTGCGGAGGCGTAGGGTCTGATGATGATCATTTGGAGTTTCTTCAATTGTTTTTCGATTCCTTTTGCTGCGCTTCCAGCAAATCGACTCCTCAACTTGGTGTCGAAGGCGAAGGCTCTCTTGCCTTGAAGATTCAGGTTTTCCAGTTTTTTGAGGAATTCTTTCATGGGTTGGGATATGCTGAACATCTGTGTAGGTGCGCCGATGGCTAGAATCTCGTATTCGCCGAGTTTGTTGAGGTTTACATTGTCTATTTTCACACAGTTGACTTCGAGACCTTCTTTTTTCATGCCTTTGCTTAATGCCTTTGCAATTTTTTCAGTGTTGCCGAATTTTGAATCATATATAACTATAGCCTTTCTCAAATCGGGTTTCACCTCAAGTGATTTTCTGGTAACTACTAGGATGTTCGTTGTCACAAAATATAAAAATAAAACTATTGGCATGCATTTGGATTTGAACCGAGTTGAACTTAATATCTTAAAAGTATAGAAGTGTTAAAAGCATAAAGAGTCTAACAAGAAAAATACTCTAGTGAGGTATTCATTATGGTTGACATTGTTTGTAACCCTCCCAAACAATTGATTATTTTAGAGTGCACCCGCTACCCTTCAATTGAAGCTTTAGCTAAAGTCATCGCCGTTGTAATAAGCGCTGGAGAATCAGTTATTTTAAAGTGGGCTGAAGGCGTGGCGTTCATGTACACGCCCTTACAACCTACAACAGAGGATTTGATGAGTGAGTTGCTAAAGGGTCGAGTGTACTGGACTGATGTTATCTACGCTGAGATGCCAGAGTACAAACAAACCATACGAGTGGGCACATTGGACATTCCAGTAATCGATGTTTCTCCAAATTCACTGCTTAGCGAAGCAGCAACATGGATGAAAAAGCAAGGTAAATAAAAACTCTCTTCACCAAATCTGCAACCTATTTTACTTTTCAATTTAATACCTACTTCATTTTATGTGCTCATCTGTTCGTTTTGGGAGATATTTTTGTGGTGAAATAACAGTTTATTAAATCTTCATATATAATTTGATTGAGGAAACTATATGTTGACCTTTCTAAACGCAATAGGCATAATCATCGTAGCGCTCAGCAGCTCTGCCCTAGGCTATTTTGTCACAGCCATAATTGATGACTTAAGGACTAATAAAACGTAAAAAACGCATTCACTCTCGCCCAGCCTATTCTGTTTCGCCTTCGCTAACCCAGTAAGATTTAACACCGCCTTTCTTGTCTGTTACGTATTCTTTCTTGAATATTGGCGCCTCCTTCTTGTAGCATTCAACAGCCTCCTCCAAAACAGGAAACACGTTGGTTCTGTGACTTCCCGCCACTAGGACATAGACTAAGTCTTCGCCGAGTTCAAACTTGCCCGTGAAATGGTGAATCTGCACATCAACAATGCCTTTTCTGGTCTTTAACTCTTTACAAATGTTTTCCAAGACTTCATCAGCTTTTTCATCGTAGGCTTCCAACTCCAAACGCTTCACAGTTTCGCCCTTCACAGTTTCGCCCTTCACTGTTTCGCCTCTAACCACGCCTATGAACATGGTTATGGCGCCAACTTTATGGTAATCAGGTCTATCTTTGACAGATTTCAAAACGTCTAAGACAGACAGCGTTCCTTTTTTGTGTACGCCACAGTGACGAGCCAAATCAACTCACCCATAAACATTCTAATCGTCAATAACAAAGTAAATTATTATACATTTCACAGAGAAAAGCTTGAGGTTGAATTTACGAATTATAAACATATTTCCTCATGTCTTCCACAGTGGCGGACAAAACAGGCAAATCCTTCATAGTGGCTAAACCTGGAGCAGCATTCATCACTTTAGGAATTGAGTTGACGATAACCGCCACAGTTGCGAGGTCTCCGTGTACACAAGGCGTTATCTTCTGCCTAATAGGAGGCACACCGTCAATAGTGATTGAGTCGTACTCTTCTTTAGCGCCAATGTAAGCTTGAAAATCAAGCGTTATCACGTCCTTTCGTTTCATAACACCTCTGGCATTTTGCCTCAAGCCTGCTACATTGCCTTTTTTCACTTTTATAGCCTCGCTAGCTACGTTTTCCATGGCTATAACTGGCTTAACTGGCGCTACTTCAATTTTGTCGAGTTTCCAGCACAAAGCTGAAGCAATCATGCCGATGGATTGTTCAAGCCCTATATGCCCAGTGATGGCTTTCTCTTCAATTTTCTTTTTGAATTCACTGATTGAGAGACCCGCGCCCACTTTTCTTTGGAAAGGAACCCTTCGTTTCGCCGCGTTCATAACTCGTTCAACTTTGATTTTGTTCACTTTTTGACAGACACCAGTTAATGCAATGACTAACGTGTCCATTATGTAGCCTGGGTTTATTCCTGTGCCTAGAAAAGTCACGCCGTATTTTATGCCCAAACCCTCCAGTTTCTTGGCAAGTTCAGGCTCAGTGGCAAAAGGATATGATAATTCTTCACAGGTTGAGATTACGTTGACACCGTACTCAGCGAGAGGAGCAATCTGTGGATAAACGTCTTTGAGATATGAACCAGTTGAGTGGATTACTATGTTGGCGCAAGCCTTTGAAAACACTTTTTTATAGTCGTCAGAGACCACCACGCCAACACGTTTGCCTACTTGAAGCACTTCGCCTAAGTCTTTGCCAACTTTGTCCTCAGCGATGTCGATTGCGCCTACGATTTCTATGCCTTCTTTTTTCAGCAAAAATTTGGCTACGCTGCTTCCAATTGCACCCAAACCGTACAAAACCACTCGAATTTTTTCCATAAGATTTCAACTTTTATTTTGCCGTATTTTTTACCAACGATTAAAATATACGCTTTTCTACACTCTGTAAGGCACCTTTGCTTTCACTTTTAGTGAAAAAAAAGGTTTAGAGGATGCCAAGTTTGATGGCAACGTCAACCGCTTTGTAGTCGGGGTGAAGTTTCACGTAAGCTTTTTTTCCGCCTTTCGATGTGACCATAACTGTGACTTTTTCCACTTTAACTTCGTAGAGTTCTTCAACTGCACGTTTGATGTCTTCTCGTGAAGCTTTTAGGTTTACGGCGAAAACCAGTTTGTTTTCGGCTTCTAAGATGCGGCTGGCAACCTCGGTCATTATTGGATACAATATGATGTCGTATGGGTCCAAATTTGAGCCTTATCCTCCTTTACTGAAGGTTTCGTCAATTTTTTCGAAAGCCGACTTGGTCCAAATGGTCAGTCTTCCAGGGTGGGTTCCAGGTGCCAACAATTCAGCGTTAAGGTTGTTAACTGTGGATATATCTACGCCTGGAAGGTTTCGGGCTGCTTGGGCGATGCCTCTGTTTTCTGCAATCACTAATAATGGTCCAATTGCGTGTTTGGTTCTTCTGCCGCGTCTCTTGCCTTTTCCCGCTCTTTCTTTGAAGCTTTCTTTGACTCGGTAAATGTCAGGCCAGACGCCGAGTTTGATGAAGGCGGTTTCCACTTCACTTGTCTTTTTTAGGTTTTGAATGTCGTCTACAACCACGAGTGGGAAATCTTTAACGTCTTCAGCCATGTGTCCACGAGAAGTAACGGTTTTTTTTGAAGCTGTGGCAGCTAGGGCTGAGCGCAAAGCCAACTGCATTTCTTTGCGTGGTATTTTTTTCGCAATCTTTTTCCCAGCAACTGGTGGATTGGCGATGCGTCCGCCTACTGTGCCAACTGCATACACGGCTCTTTGTCCTCCAGCTTTGAGTCTTGGAACTCGAGCGAGTCCGTGTCCTGCGCCTAGGGATTCGACGCTTCTTCTTTTTCCAGCCAGGGGGTTTCTTCCTTGAGGTTGAAATCGATGAGATTGAAGGGTGATTACGGCGCGTTTTATGACATCGGGTCTGAGCGGTGTCTTGAAGACTTTGGGTACTTTGAGTTTGCCAATGGCTTTGCCGTCGAGGTTAAAGATTTTTGTGGTTATTTTGCCCATGGTTTATTTCCCTTGTTTTGTCTTATCCTTTAGCCTTGAGGTGACTCTAATGAGACGCTGATGATTTTTGGTGCTTCTGGAACTCTTCTTGGAGGTCGAGTTGGATAGCGGAGTCTTATTTGGCGTTTGGTTGGTCCTGGGATGCTTCCGCTTACTATGACGTATGCTCCTTTAACTGGTCCGTAGCGTATGAATCCGCCTTTAGGTGAGACTTCGGCGCCGTTTGTGCCTATTTTTAAAATGCGTTTATTGTATTCTGTTCGTTGGTGGTAGCCCATTTGTCCTGCTCTGGCAATTGTGTATAAGACGCGGCTTGGGCTCCATGGTCCAAGCGTGGCTATTCCTCTTTGTGTTTTTCGGCTTTTTCTGTCTCTTATTTTGACGCCGAAGCGTTTAACTGGTCCTTGGAAGCCTTTACCCTTACTGACAGCTACGATGTCTATGTATTGGCCTTCTTTGAAAATGTTTGTAACTGAAAGGTTTTTTCCAAGTTGATTCTTCACGTATTCAAATTGTTCTTTTATTTGGGCTCCGTCTACTTTGATTTCTATGAGTTCAGGTTTCTTTTTGGGAACACCTGCCAGCTTAGGTTGAGTGCTGGCTAATAGGCGAAATTCTGTGATTTTGTCTAGGTTGGCTTCCATTTTTTTGAAGCCGTTTTGAGGGTCTGGGTTTTTCGGCGGTGTGGTCAAACGGTTTATGTCTTTAGGTGGGTCTTTCATCCACACTTCTGTGAATGTCTTTAACCCATACGGAGTTTGTGTGTAAGCCCTCACTGCGCAGATGGTTAGGGGTGGAGTGTCTATAACTGTAGCTGGGTACATGACTTCTTTTCCGAAGTTAGGTGAACCCGCGCGGTCTTCAACCATGAAAACATGGGTCATACCAGCCTTATAGCCCATAAAACCAAGTAAGGTGGGTCCAGTTTCCACATGTGGCCAAAAACGAATTCGAGCTGTTTGGCTTTTGGCACGTCCCCTAGGTAAATAGGCTAGTGAGCCTCGTCTAGGAGCGTTAACTTTTCTATGACCCATATGTTATTTATCACTCGACTCTTTGAATAAGAAAAACAAGTTATAAAGGTTACTAAGCAGATTACAACGTTAGTGCTTGGAGGCTATTCTTTTCGTCTTTGTTTTTTGGGCTTTATTCTTTTGATAATGTCTACTTGTATTGGAAAATAATGGGAATAGTGTGGCATAGTAAGGTATGAACTTGGAGGCGTCCCCTTCTTAACTTTCTTTTTCAATTTCTTTTTTGACATTCTACTTGCCAATTTATCTAGGACATTTCTCCTTAAATTATTAATGCGACTTGAATTGAAAATATACTTTGAGTGAAAAAAGTAAAAACTTATTGGGGACATTTAAATGGATGAGTGGGATGAATGGCTGAAAGAAAAATGTCAAGAGTATGATATGGACTATAGTCTAGCTTCTGAACTAAAAGCTAAACTACTCCCATTATTTGAAGAAGCCTTGAGAAAAAATCCTTATTTCAGCAAAGAACTCAATGAGCAGAAGAAAGAATGGGGGAAAAGCTTTGGAAATATCAGAATGGCAAGTGAATTGATCTTATTCAAAATAAAACCTAAACTTGAACTTGAGCCTAAGGATATTTCTTTACTATTTCTCTACCATTACTTAGTCATGGTAGAAAGCATCTATACAAGTATGATCGATTTTGTAATTTTTACTTTGGTCAATCTCCATCATGATCTGTACGTTCCAAAAAAGAACAGATATGCTAAATCTTTCGATGACATCCAAAGTATAGACTTGGCTATGAAATTGAAATTCCTAAGTGATCATGGCTTAAATATTATTTCTAGCAAATGTGACAGAAAATTGAGAAACTCTGTTGCTCATGCAAGTTTTCTAATAAGTGAAGATGGAACTATTTATGTTGATAAAAGGAAAATAGACAAAAATCTTGCTTACGAAAACATAAGAAACGCATCTTTTTCAATTCATCAAATTATTATTCTATGCCTTGAGAAATTCTTGAGAAAACATAACTCATTGGATATTGACAGAACACAAAACTAACATTTTCATTGAATACGAATACCAAGCATAAAGAAAAGTTCTTACACAAGTCATAAAAACACAAGTTGCAAACATGAATGTAAGCAAGTTTAAAGGGAAGCATTTCACGTGTCTGAAGCTGCCGAGTTGCTCCTTCTTAAGGAAAAGCTTGATGAGATTAAGAGAAATAGATGGGTCACCCACATAAGCGTGGTTGTTTTGGTAGTTATTGCCGCAATTGTCTTGAACTTGGACTTTGTTATGGGATTTGTTTTCGTTGTGGCTTTTGGTGGAGTATTGTCCGCAGTCGTGGACTTTTATTACAATCGGGAAAAGGAGAAAATAGTGCAACAGATAAAAGGAGTGGCAACTGCTAATAGATGTCCAAAGTGCAAAATGCCAATTCCAAGTGGAGACTTCGCGTTTTGTCCTTTTTGCGGAGCATCACTTAGGAGTGGCGTTGCTTCTTCAACTGGCTAAAAAAAGCATCAAGAAAAAGCACAAAGCCCAGCCTAACGCACGCTGGCAGGCTGGCGTTGTCCCAAATCCTAGGATATTTTTCTGTGTGTGCTTAAATTATTTAACGCAACTTGAAGTGATGGATTGGGTCCTTTTTGTGTAGAGTTGGGAGAAGTCATTGAAGTTACCCTTTTCTTGTTTTGATTTCATGTTTTCTCCCACTCTACAGGCACTTATAGAGAGAGGCACACTATTGACGGGCTTAAAGGGTAAAGGTTACTAAGCTAATTTGTTGGATTTTTGTTTATGAGAGTTTGTCAATTTCTTTTCTTGTGGTTTTGTAAAGGTCGACGCTTATGTACATGGTTTCTGTTAGTTTGTCCAGTATCTGCATTGCTTCTTGACGGTTTAGAATATTGTTTTTTGTTGCTTGAATCAGGATGCCTAATGTGCCACGAACTGTGACGCCTAAGGTTCTTGCGAAGACTCTGGCTGGCTCATCATCTAATAAGGCTATAAGACGATTCTGATAGGCGTATTGTATTACCACTGCTTCCGCATTTCTTAAGCCCGCTGTCCTTGCGGCTTTTTTGAAATCTCGGTTTAATTGCACTTGTACAGTTTTTATCCAGCCTTGCTGTATGGCTTTTTCAATTTGCAATGCGTCAGGATGCCCTTTTTCTTTGCCTCTGTCAACCGTTTCAGTTTTGACTTCGTCTGGAATGAGTATTGTGTGAAATAAGGCTCGTAAAATTTGTAATGCGTTAGCCTTGGCAAGGTGGATGAGTGGACCAGCGTTACTGATGGCGTGCGCTTTCACCCGTGATTTCTTCAATTTCTCGCCTCAATTCTTGCTCTGAAAGTGGGAAAGGTATATTGTGAGATTTGAGGAGTTCCAACATTTCTCTGTATGTAACGCCAGCCATCTCCGCCGCTTTCCACACCGTGATTTTTTTGGCTTGAACCTGGTTTAAGGCATCTTCGATTTTTTTGTCTTGTATGGCTGTGGCTAATAGTTCACGTATGATGGCAGATTTGTCTGTTCCTCTTTTTGAGGCGAGGCGCTCGATTTCCTCTGCTTGGGATTTTTGGATACGCGCCGAAACCGTTGTTAATTCTTCTTCCATGCAGCAAACACACTCTATTTACAAATTAATAAACTGCAAACATATAAGCATTGCTTTACTGCAACAGTCAGACAACCCTCTACCCGTCTCAACTTCTCTCAACTTCTAATTGGCTAAAAAACCAAGAAACATATTTGGAGCCTATTAGGATCCAAATAGAGGGGCTAGGTCAAGCGTGCGCACACACACAAAACTATATTTTCACACGCGCAAACCACAAACTATATCTCTAAGCTAACATTGTCTAACGCCCAAACAGGCAAGATGAGAACAAACAATGACAATCAAAGCAGCGGTATTTGACCTAGACGGAACAATAATCAACTTCAACCTAGACTACAAAACAGCAAGAGCAGAAACCATACAATACCTCTCTACGCAAGGTTTCCCACGGTCACTATTCTCCATAAAAGAAAGCATATTCGAAATGCTCAAAAAAATAGAAATCTCCATGAAAAACCAAGGCAAAAACCAACAACAATTCAAAAAACTAAAACAAACAATTCTCACAAACTTAGAAAAATACGAACTAGAAAGCGCAAAAACAACCAGCCCAATACCAGGCATCCTAGAAACACTAAAAACCCTAAAACAAAACAAACTCAAACTAGCACTGTTCACAGTAAACAGCAAAAAATCAACAAACTACATCCTAAACACTTTTCACCTCAAAACATACTTTAACGCAGTAATCACACGAGATTCTGTGCCCAAAGTCAAACCCAACCCAGTGCACTTAGAAACCGCCCTAAAAAAATTAAAAGTCAAACCAACAGAAGCCATAGTGGTCGGCGACAGCATCTGGGACATGAAAACCGCCCAAGAACTACACGTCTTCGCCGTAGGCGTCACATACGGCATATCCACACCAGAAGAACTGACCCACGCAGGCGCCAACTGCCTCATATCATCACCCACAGACCTAATCAAACTAATAGAAGAATCAAACAAACACAAAACAACAATCTCGTAAAACATTCATGCAAGAATGAGACGTAGAAGAATCCACACAATGTCTCCAAACACTAGGGCTACAATCAAGCCTGCGGTTATGAAAACAAGCAGAGGTAAGCCAGGAGTCGCCCAAACCTCGTTTTGAAGTTGCCCCTCTTGTTTGGCAATCAAAATTCTTTCAACTATTCCCTCTACTTTCTCGTCCTTGGGAAACACTAGCAGTCGCCTCTCACTCTCACCAGTTTCTTTCGTGCCAATGTCTTCAAGAGGATACATGTGTCCCTTCTCTAATTCAGACACCTTAATCTTATAACCCGTGAAAAAAGCCAAAAACTTCCGCCAAGTTGACTCATTCTCAAAACCTTCAAACAGTTTTCGTCCTGTTCGAAGCCTCCAAACAGAGTTGCGTAATGCAGCGTAGACAACGGTGAACGCCGCCAACAAAACCCCATTGCTAAAAACTGTGACGGAAAATATAGGCGACATGAATGAGGCACTTGAATGAAATAGATAGTTTTGATAGGATGGCAAAGCAAGAGCTAGACACATGAGCGCCTTAGCATCCGCTCCTCCAAAAGCGCCAGCATAGAAGAGCGCAACCGAAAACGCTGCAGTTATTAAAAAAGAAAGCGCATAGAACTGGAGCTGCTGGAGTAGTTGAGAACTAAACATAATATATTGGAAGGTGGTTAACGCAAAAGCCAACGGCGCCATAATCAACCAAACCTTGTTGCTTACCTCACGCTTTCTAAAATCACTTACAGAAGCATAGACAAAGATTAATAGACTAAGAAAAACTCGAGCACCCTCAAATATCGCATTCACTTTTATTCCCACTTTATCAATGGTTTATAAAAGATAGAGATTATTAACATAAATAGTCAGCTTGACGCGTACGAAGGATATTATGGTCAATTAGAAGCATAACAGGTAAGCCTAGGCTGCTGGAGATCTTTTAGAGAACTCAAATGATGCACCAGACTCAGGAGCCACTTTGAAGTAATAGGTCGTGGTAGTCTGCCACACGCTTCCAACCAAGTTTGGCCAACTGATAGTAATGGTCAGTGCGCCATGTGCAAACAGTGCTTTGCCTGTGCCCAAGTCAGAAGCATTGGCTGTGACATCGATAAGATTGGCAGACGATGTTCCCAAATAGATTCTATCGATTCTTGTGTCCGCTGAGCCTATGTTTATTATAGTAACTTGCAATCCATCTCTGACGGTTGTTGCGTTGTAAAAGCGCACGTTTTCCTCGGCGAGAATTGCACTAGCTTGCTGCGTTTGTGTTCTTGTGAATGTCATGACCCAAGCCCAAGTGACGATGGCCGCTGCAACAGCGATGACTATAATCAGAAGCGTTGTGAGAATGGGCGAAATTCCTTTCTTAGATTTTAACATTTTGTTCAAGATCGATTTCACCTCTACTGCCAGAGCTTCAGCCATGATGATATTTAACAAGTATGAAGACAGAATATTGATTCAAAGTAGTGCATTCGTCGCTTTTTTTCCACAAGCATAAATTTGTCAATGCTTTCTCAGTTGGCATCTAACATAAAGAGAGAAAATAACGTGCTCAAAGTAAGACGCGCACGAACGACATTATCCTCAATTGAAGGAACAACTGGTAGACCTATGTTGCTGGAGATCTTTTAGAGAACTCAAATGATGCGCCCGCCTCAGGAGCCACTTTGAAGTAATAGGTTGTGGTAGGCTGCCATACGGTCCCAACCGAGTTTGGCCAGCTGAGATTTATGGTCAATGCGCCATGCGCAGGCACTGCTTTGCCTGTGTACAAGTCAGAAGCATTGGCTGTGACATCGACAAGGTTGGCAGACGATGTTCCCAAGTAGATTCTGACTATTTTTGCGTCTGCTGTGCCTATGTTATCTATGGTAACTTGTAATCCATCTCTGACTGTCGTTGCGTTGTAGAAGCGCACGTTTTCCTCGGTGAGAATTGCACTAGCTTGCTGCGTTTGTGTGGTTGTGAAGGTCATTACCCAAGCGTAGGTGACTATAACGGCGGCAACAGCTATGACTATCAACAGAAGGGTTGCCAGAATTGGCGAAATTCCTTTCTTAGATTTTAACATTTTGTTCAAGAGCGATTTCACCTCTACTGCCAAACCTTTTAACTATGATGATATTTAACAAGTATGAAGACAGAATATTGATTAATAGTAAAAGTGCCTCTCTCTTTTTCTATTGTTCAGCGAGATCCACTTGTTGCTGCTTTCCCATTTGGCATCTGGCGCAGAGGGAAGAGATAATATGTTCAAAGTAGGCGAGTGAACGCATAACGTCAGTTAACGAAACCAAACCGACGAGTTCTCCTTCTTCAATGACAGGAAGCTTTTTGATTCTGCGCTCATTCATGAGTCGTACAGCGTCGCGAACATCGGTCTGGGGAGTCGAACTCATCAGAGGCGCTGACATAATATTACCAATCCTAGTCTTCGCAATATCTCTTTTTTGAAGCAGGACTCTTCTGAGCATGTCACGTTCGGTTACAATTCCGATTGGGTTTCCGTAACTGACAACAATCAAACAGCCGATATTGTGTTTGTCCATGAGTTCTGCTGCCTTTTTGACCGTGGCTTCAGCATCTATGGTTATGAGGTTCGTGACCATAACGTCTTTGACTTTTAATGACATAGTATCAAATCACCTTTTCGTGTTTTTTGTATTGATTAGGCATTCTACTATTTTTGTACAACCGAAACACTCGTCTGGGATGGGCGTGTTCTTTGGGAGTGTTCGTAAATATCCGAATTGATGGAGACAGTCTCTCTTGGAAGAAGCGGACTCTGTTTTCGTCGGCGCTACAGTTTTTTCTGGTTTGGGAATCTCTCTGCTTTCGCTAGAAGGTGGCATTGGGGTTTCTTGCTTCGCTTGGATGGAAGACCCTCCTATTGTAGGACTTATGGTTACCAAAGGTGGTTTTTCAGTGACTCTTGGAACGTCAGTCTTTGTAGGCGGCGGGTTCCGTGGCGCAATTGGCGAAATCTGGAGTAGTTTTTTGCTCTCGACTTTAACCTTGGTTTCAAAGTTTTCTCTTGTTTCGGTTGAAGGATTGAGTTTCAGGAGAACGGTGATAAAAAAAATGAATAGGGCAACTACTGCCGCTGTTATGAGAATGTTAATTGTAGACAAATCGAACATGATTTGTCACACAAGTGCAAGACTCAAACAACTTAGCATATAGGCTTGATGAAGTCTACATAATTAGTCTAAATATGTAGTTTCACTCAGACTAGAACTGACAGGCTCTTATGTGATTTCAAAGGTTATTACATACTGCGCGTACGTTGTTTTGCTTGGAATGCGTATTTCTAGATAAACATAAACGTATGAGGTCCCTGAATTGTTTGCTTGAAGTGTGATTACTATGTACCTCTGTGCTGAGGCTGGCAAATCATACCAATCACCAAACTGCTTTGTGTAAACTCCATCTATAATGGATACCTGATTTGAAGTGTCGTCTGACGCGCTGCGGAAGTATATTGTGCAGTTTTTGAGGCGTTCTTTCTGATAGTCTGAGTAGGCGTTTAACCTAATCTCCCATGAGTCAGAGACTTCATTGTTAACAATTTTTAAGACGTAATCATATGTAGAAGAATAACTGTAAACAAGTTTAACTTGGTTGGTCTTTTGCTGATACGACGTTGTCGTGGGGGTTTTTACGCCGGTGATTTTGATTTTTGCTTCTCCGCTTGATGTATAGAACGGTGGGTTTGTGTTTATGCTGAGTAGTTCTGTTTCGTTTACGCCGCTGGACGAGTAGGTTAGGTAGCCTTCGCCACTTGTTACGTAGTCGGGGGTAGAGGCTGAGTAGTTCCAAACTTGAATTGTGACTGAGACACTTGTTGTGTTATATTCGCTTACAACAGTGAAGTTTAGTTGTGTAGGAGTGTTACTTGTCATACCTGAGAAGAAGAATTCAGTTGAAACCGTGTATTCACTGTAATATGTAGGCTTAAATTCAACCCAGTCTGCCTTAAAATCAAACTGCGAGGTGGTGGATTTTACGCCTTTCACTTTTATTTTCCAGCTATCGCCGTTGCGGAAATTGGTTGGATTTGTTGTTATGGTTTTGGTTTTTGTCTCGTCTGTGTTGGCTGAGCTTGAGGTGTAGCTGTCATAGCCATTACCTGAGTTGGGATATCCGCCTGCCGTGTAATTGTAGACTTGAATAGTGACGGAAACAGAGCTTGCAGTCCAAGCGCTGTCAACTGTCCAAACAAGCTGAGTCCAATCGTATGTGTTTGACGACCCAGTGAACTCAACTTCACTTGTGTACTCTGAGGGCGTTACTGTGTTAAGCCAAACATCATCGTAGTAAATGGTAAGGGTCGGCTTTTTAGTGGTTGTAGTTGAGAAGTATCCTCGAAGGTCTAGAGTATAAGTTCCAGTTGCTGTAAAGACACTGGAGACATCTATCGTTTTGTACGTCCAACTTCCTGTTACTGGCGTGGAGGTGAAAGTAACACTTGTGGTGAAAACGGTCACTTGCGAGCTGTCGGGTTTAATGATGGTTACCGTGACATTCGCCACTTCAGCGGAGGCGCTTGCACCTCCGCAATCTATACGATAATAGAAGTATAGAGTCGCTGAAGTCGGCAGGGTGGACACGGTGGTCATAGCTTGGTACTGCTTGCCACTTCCAGTATATGCTGTGCTTGCGCTGTTATCCACCAGTTGGATGTAGAGCGAGTATGAGGCTGAGTTATAAACGGTGCTAGAGTAGCCGCCTGAAACAACTGCACTTGGGTCACTAATATCCGCGTAGGTCCAACCACTTGTAGTCGTTACGTTGCCATTAGTAACAAGGTTATTTGTAGTAGTAGCACTTACATAACTCCTAAAAGTCATGTAACCACTGTTGTTTGAGACCAAGTTTGCTGTTGAGCCAGAAACAAGAGTTGTGCTTCCAAGCAGATTGTAGCCACTAGGATTGTGTGTGGTGGTTGAGGTTGCCGTGCCAGAGCTTCCCACAACAAAGTAGTTGGTGTCCACCGTTTGAACGCTTGCTGGAACTTCACCAGAAACATAGGTTCCAGTTACAACATTGCGTGAACCAGGATAATATGTAGAAGGTGTAGATGCCGCTGCACTTACTTTTGCGCTGGTGTTGCTTGTATAAATTGTGCTAGAGCCCGCTATCCCACTTTGCAAAACAACGGATGGCGTATTAACTGTTGTACGCGGTTGATTAAGCAAATAATAATACGTAGACCCACATGCATTTTGCATCAAACCAAGCAAAACAAAAAGAGTTAACACTAAGTAAACAGAACGAGAAACACGTGTGGAAATGCGTTTACGGTTTATCATTTACCATACGCACGCATTCATACGAAACTAGTTAGTTAAAGGAAAGAAAAAGGGAAAGAGTGGCTACTCTTGTATGTCTAAGGCTATCTCTATGTCGGCCACTTTCCCAGCTGTAGCGGTTGCTGGTGACAAAGTCTCAACTTTGAGGGTCCATTCCTCACCGTCAGGTATCAGGTAGTACGCCGTTGTCGATGGCTCGTTCCAGCTGTTACCACCGCTTGTAGTGTACTCGAAGGTGGTCGCTTGTGTTCCGTTTTGGCATATTAGGTAGAACTTTATCCTTGTAAAGTTTCCAATGTCCCAATTGGTCTCTGCGGGTGTAATGTCAACATGTCTCAATCGTATGAGATGATCCGAAGTATCAGCATTTGAAATGTTCAATCCCTCTTCGTAAGTCAATGTAGCGTTTGGATAAGACTTTAACAACAATCGAGCCCATGAATCAACCACTGTGGAACCGGCAGGCGTGTCTGAACCGCTTGTAAATTTCACATATATGGCAGTGACCGTCACTTTCGGTTGCCATGTTAGGCTGTAGTAGACAGAAGCGCTTGCTGTGGCTATAATCATAGCAGTCAAGAGTAAAGTCAAGAACTTAATTGATTTTTTGAACTGTATTTTTCTTATTTCCATTTACTCACCTCCTTCCTTCTTCTTCTCAGTTTGTCCAAAAGGTCGGGGCTGAGGAATATGCCGATGCTCACACCCGTGACTGTGGCAGATATCACCAAGCCTAACTGCAGAATCAAAGTTGGAAACGCGGCGCCCTGAAGAGAGCTGTAGTTGGAAACAAAGAACACTGAAACCACTATAATTGGAAACGTCACTACTCCTGACCAAACCTTGGCGAGGGTCCACAACTTCTGCTCCACTGCTAGGTAAAGATTGATGGCTATGATGTTACCTAGGGCAACAAGCAAGTAGAAGAAGCTGTACCAGAAACGCATGTCTTCGCCGAATATACCGAGGAACTCTCTGCTAACAAGCAGGTGCCCATAACCTATGAGCGCCGCAATTTGGAAGATGTATGGCACAGCCTTTGGAAATCGTTCTTCTAAGAGACACGTCAGTAGACTCAGCATTAGAAAAACGTCGATGCCTAGTAATGCAAAGAACTCTGGCAGTATCATTTCAAGGTCAACTTTCCTCAGCCGACTTTGACGCTTTCATCGTTATAAAGAATCAATGATTTAACAAGTATGAAGTCAGAATCTGAAACCGAATTCAACAAACTCAAAAGTGAATTATAGTAAAAAAAACTAAGGATATACTTCCAATAGCGCTATTTTTCTCTATTTTTGCTTCTTCTTTTTTCTTCAACAATTTCAAAAACAAACGGTGCAGCTGATGTTCTGACCCCTAGGTTTACTCCCAACAATTTTTCCAAAAACCCACGCAATACCTCAGCGTTGTTTATGAAGGGCGCCTTGATTATAAAGTACTTGTCTCGCATAAAAAAGTCGCCGAACCCTTGAACCCGCAAACGCTTCAGTACATCATCCCACTTCTCTCGGTTGACTGTCTCCAAGTTCAGCGTGGCTTCCATTGAAACCCTAGCGGCTTCGCCTATTCTTTGACCCACCTCTCGCCACTTGTTCTCTGAAATGTACTGGAGGAGCACATTGACGAATTCAACGTTCACGAAGGCTACTCGGCTTACGCCTACGTAGTATTCGCCTGGATATCGCCAGTCGTAGATTGCCATGCTTCGATAGATGTCTAACATTTTTGAGATGAGAGGCTTAATGCCTGGTTCTAATCCTTCTTTGATAAGTGAATCTATGTATTTGCGTTCTTCGTCGTCTAAAATTATGGTTGTTCTTTTAACGGATTCTTTAGGTTCTTTGGACACGATCGGGCACCCTTACATAGCAAGTATATCCTACAACATACTTTATATGTTTTACTGCTTTAAAAAACAGCTGATTCTGAAAAAGGACAAAACTCAACTTAGCTGTGATTTATAAGAAATGCTGACTCCATGTTAAGCATACAGCATCGCATAGGAAAGAAAGTATAGAACGATAAATAACACTCCCGCTTTTTTATCTAGTTTTTCTCGTAATGCGAGTGCTGATATAACCACGATGGAACCAAACAGGGCATAGAGACCAGTGGTTTCTGCAAGCCTTCCAGATACTTTGATTGGTGCAAAAAATAAGGGTCCAATTCCAATAGAAAAACCAGCATCGACAAGGCAGCTTCCTATAGCGTCTCCAATGGCAATTTCGTACTGCTTCTTTCGGACGGCTGTCAAGTCAACAATAAACTCTGGCAGAGACGTTCCAACAGCGACTACAAAGAAGCTGATGAAATACTCTGGCACAACCAGAACTGCCGACATAGTAATCACCGACTCAATCACAATATATGATCCGACAGCAACACCGATGAAACCTAGAATGGCTACTCCTAGGTGATAAGATAGTCTTTGACTGGTGTGTGACGCCATTGCAGGCTTTTTTATAACGTTTCTAGTGATTAGCATAAGGAGAGGCCAACTAGCCACCAAGAAAATGGCGTTCATCCATGAAATGTATCCTTTTTCAACCATCGACACCGTAGCTATGAGTGCCAACGCCTCGCAGGCTCCCATAACCGTTATCTCATCTCTCCTAACACTGAATGCCCCTCCGAAAAAGGGAAGAAGCCCCAATATCAAAGTCATCTGGGCGAGAACCGATCCAAAGGAATCCCCCACGTTAATGTCACCGTGACCCAACGCTGATGAGACGATTGAGTTGGTTATCTCTGGGAAATCCGTGCCTAACGACACTATTATTAGACCTATCATTAGGGGGGACATCCCTAATGCTGAAGCGATACTTACTGAGTGCTCAACCGCTTTCTCAGCTGAAAAAGCCAAAAGAGCAATTCCAAGAATTAGAAGAGCAATCCCTACTGTTACATCAAAGGCTAACCACAATCCAATCAAAAGAATAGGAGCAGCAACAACCAAAATTAAGGGTAGTCTCCAATCTCTCAACACATTTTTTACGCGTGTTTGAAGCACTAATTTCCTTATGGTCTCTTTCTCTGTTGCCCCATATGATGAACCCACATTGACGAGTGATTAAGCAACATTGCTTTAAAACATTTCTCCACGAGATTAGCCTCAAAAGTTTTCACTCATAAACCTTAGGCAAAGGAGTTGCTTTTCTTGATACTCTCTTTTACCCATCGTCTATAAAGCAGCAGGGATGTGGCAACCAAAACCACCATCAACGCCAAGAAAACCAAGGGAAACAAGGGAAGCCACGGTTGATTAACTTCTAAAATCATTTCGTCTTCCACGTAAACATTGAAACCATTCCCCGTGAGAAACGCTCTCGCTTCAAGAGACGAAGCCACATAATCCGTGTGCGTAACATTCATATACTGAATAGTGTCTTGCCCAGTCACAGCTCCACTCCGTATAGAACTTAACGGGTCATCAGGATTTTCTCGCACATAGGTTAAGTCCACGGGCAGCCAGCCCCAAGGCGGAACGTAAACAACAGCCCATCCGTGCCAGCCGATTCGTCTCTCAATAATTGACACGCGCCCGTCCCAAAAAGAAGCGTTGTCAAAAGGTTGTTTAGGCAGGTAGATGCTGCCGACTTGAAGATAGGAAGGAATCCCAACTATCCGACACAAAGTGATAAGCAGCATCGCTTGGTCGTCGCAGTCGCCTTCAAGTCGAGTATAAGTCTCGCTGGGATAATACGGATTTTCATGTCGCCCTTTGGGATAATCGATGTGTACATTTATCCAAGCAACAAATTTCGTGATAACGGAAAGAACCCTTACTTCATTTTTAGTTAGATTGTGCGCTAACTCTTGCAATGCGGCATTATTCGTCTGCCAAGGTCCTTCCTTCGGGGTGTATTGACTTTTCAGGTCATCTGGTATACCTGTTAAGTTGCCTGATTCATCTTCATTTATGTCAGGTATTGTTCTAGGCTTAGAAACTATGTAATACCAAACGGTGAAGCTCACGTTTTTTCCCGGGCTGAGCACTGGTTTCAGGAACCGTAAAACCGCAATTGGGTTTCCGTCATCATCATTTTTTGTTTTTTCAAAAGAGAATGTGGAGTTCACTAACTCAACTGTTTGCCAAGTGTTGTTCATGAACAGGCTGATTGTTCGGTCGTCTTCGGTGAAGTTCCAGACATTAGTGTTTACACTTGGATTTGCATACGTGACCGTTGACTTAATAAAATAATTCTTGTCTTCTGTCTCGCCGCGCACAGTTGACAAGTTCTGAAATGATGAAATTAACAACAAAGCAAGAAGAATCAAAGATGTAAGCAGTCTTTTCATGTGTTTTCACGTTGCTTCCTGCAATGAACAAATCTCTAATTGGTTTAGAAAAAGAAAATGCCTCGTGCTGTCTTGTTAACTTTGCGGAAAAAAGAAAAAGAGAGAAGATTAGATAACTATTCCACATGCACTCGGTAGAGGTCTATATCTTCCCTCATCTCAGGCGTGCACTCTAAGAAATCTCTCACAGCCCGCTTTACGTCTTTAGACTGCGTAATATACCTTCCAGCAATGACTATGTCAGCACCATTCTTCAACGCTTCTAAGGCAGTCTCCGGCGTTATTCCACCCGCAATAGCTATCAAGAACCGTTCATGAGCGAAAGTCTTCCGCAGCTCTCTAATCAACTCCAAACGATGATGCGCACCTGCTTTTTCCACATCAATAGCGCGGTGCAGAATCACTATGTCAGGTAACTGCTTCAACGAACGCAGTTTTTGAACAGGGTCAGCGACCTCCATCATGTCCACAACAGCGTAGATTCCCAGCCTCTTAGCCTCATAGATGAACCCATCAAGCACTTCAGAAGCAGCAAGTCCAGATGCGACCACGGCGTCCGCTGTCTCTTCAAATGCTAAGTCAACTTCAACCTTTCCAACATCTAGAGTCTTTAGGTCAGCAATGACGAAAACGTCTCGAGCTGTCTCTCTCAAGTCCCGAATAACTTTCACTCCGTAACGTTTCAACAGTGGAGTGCCCACTTCCAAGATGATACGGTCGCTCTCAGGAATCTGACTGACAATTTCTTTTGTGCGTTCAAGGCTGGGGATGTCAAGCGCAATCTGTAGGTAGGGTGGTCTCCACAAACGCGGCACTTTGAAGCCCATTATCGGATGTTTAGCCCTATCCTTGTCGTAGATTATCTTCTCCAACGACGGATACTTGGCTAAAGCTCTCCTCAAAGCCAGCTTGGTCGCGCCATAATTGTACTGGTAAATCCGACGAAAATCCTTAGCCTCAGGATGAACAAACACGCTGCAGACCACAACCCAGTCGTCAATTTTCTCTTTAGGCACTACACCCTCCTCAACAGCATCAGCCACAGCCTTAGCCACAGCCGCCTGCGCAGGACCAAAAATTTTTCCAGCCTGCTCCAAGTTTTTCACCGTCACCTTAGGAACCAACAACGTATGCGGCTTAGGCGGCAGATTAGGTCGAATCACTGCCAAAAGAGGCGTGTGACCCGCAGACAAACTCGACAAGCCGTTGGCGAAAGCCTCGCCTACAGGACCATCTTTGTCACCTATCAATAGGTCAATATGCGCAACTTCAGACCCTTCGCCTACAAGAGCTTCACCAATTAAATAAGTGAAACCTTCAGGCTGTTTCAAGGCTGCTGGAAGTGTCGGTTCGATTCGGCTAACATCTTCAAATTTTACGCCAAACTCTCTCATCCATTCATAGAGGGTGTCTCTGTGTATCCCCAAAGCCTTCGCTGTTCCGGCAATTGTCGGCTTCTTAGTCTTCTTAGCCTCTGTTTCCTTCTTCATAGCTGTCGTGAGTAGTCGAACAAACTCTTCTTTAGTCTCCGGCTTTTTGCCACCAAATTCCGACACCATACTCACCTGCATAACACTTTATGTGCGGCAAGTATAAAAGTTTGTCGGAATGAGGTTTCAATAAAGAGAATTTTCCGACATTTTGAAGCAAAAGAAGTTGAGTTTTCTGATTGCATCCGACAGTTTTTCCGACGAGAAACGTTATAGAGACAGTTCTAAAGCCGAAACGCTTCAACCATCCAAGAGCAGCGTGTAAGAAGCACTAGGGTAGGCTTTTCTGCAATGCCCTCTCAAATGCCCGTGTTAAATCAATGTTGAATCCTACGAGTATTATGTTCTTCAACGATGTGCCAGATTCAATATGACTCTTTATCTCAGAAACCATGACATTTGCGGCTTCTTCTAGGTCTAGACCTCCAACACCTGTGCCCATCCCAGGAAAAGCAATGCTGACTAAGCCCAGTTGCCGAGCGCATTCTAAAGCGCCTTTCACAGCCAATCTCACCTTTTGCTCACTTGTCAGCATGGCTGGGCGCTCCATAGTGGGCGTATGAATCACGTATTTTGCCTTCAGTTTTCCAGCAGTTGTAGCCACTGCTTTTCCAACTGGAACTGGCGCTTTTTTGTTGGCTTCTTGTTGAATTTCGCTTCCGCCAGCTCGGAGTATGGCACCAGCGACTCCGCCTCCCATAATGAGTAGGCTGTTGGCAGCATTCACGATAGCGTCGACTTGCAACTTGGTTATGTCGCCTGATGCAACGGCTATGGTTACGTTTTTGTAGACTCGTTCAAGAGTGGGCAAATCAGGGCACCATCCTATTTTTTAGTTATCACTGCTTGCATTTTGATAAGATTTTTGCCAATGTTTGCGGGCTGAATGAAAAGATATAACTGTGAAATTAACATGGTTATTAATTCTATGAGTTCGTCGGAGAGTGCCTTTGGAGGTCAGTGGCTTGTTCGATGTGCGCAAGATACGTGAGGATTTTCCAATCCTTAAGTCAGGTGTTATCTATCTGGACAGCACCGCCAGTAGCTTGACGCCTGAGCCTGTGTTACAGCGGATGCTGGAGTTTTATCGCGAGTATAGGGCGAATGTTGAGCGTGGCGTTCACCGATTGGCGGTTAAAGCCAGCGAAGAATATGAACGAGCGCGCTCTAAGGTTGCTGATTTCATTAACGCTAGGTCTACTTCTGAAATTGTGATGACGCGAAACACCACTGAGGGGATTAATCTTGTTGCTAATGGGCTCAAATGGAAGAAGGATGACAAGATAGTTACCTCGGTTTTGGAGCACCACTCCAACTTCATTGTTTGGCTCAGGGTCAGAGACAAACACGGCGTCAAGCTGGAGGTTGTTGCGCCCCGCAAACCAGTTGTGAAGGGTCTTCTGCATCCCGCTGACTTCGAAAAAGTGGTTGACGACAAAACTAGGTTAGTGGCTATTACTCATGTTTCAAACGTTTTAGGCGTCATCACGCCAGTTAAGGAGATTGCAGAAATTGCGCATGAACACGGCGCCTTAGTTCTAATCGACGGTGCTCAATCGGTGCCCCACATGCGAGTTGACGTGCAAAAATTGGGCTGCGATTTTCTGGCTTTCAGTGGGCACAAGATGTGTGCGCCCACGGGTTCAGGTGTGCTCTATATGCGAGAAGAAGTGGCTAAAGAAGTTGAACCCGCTTACATTGGGGGCGGAACCATAGAAGAAGTAGACATTGACCACTACAAGCTTTTGGAAGGACCCGCACGCTTTGAGGCAGGAACCCCAGATGTAGCAGCAGCCATTGGACTCGGCGCTGCAATTGATTACTTGAACAAAATAGGCATGGAAAACATTGAACACCACGAGAAACAGCTCACAAAACAAATGTATGACGGCTTGACTGCTATTCCGAAAGTTGATGTGTACGGTCCAGAACCAGAGCGAAGAATTGGCATTATACCCTTCAACGTAGCCGATTTAAACCCGCACGATGTGGCTTTAGCCCTAGACGTTTCAGCCAACATAATGGTAAGGTCGGGGCATCACTGCGCTCAGCCGTTGTCCAAGACCGTGATTTGCAAGCCTGGAACAGTGCGAGCCTCAGCCTACCTTTACAACACCGAAGAAGAAATAGAAAAACTAGTCTCAGCGGTTAAAGAGATAGCTGAAACACTTGCCAAATGAGACTTAACTTCTTTAATCCCCAAAGGATGGAGCAAACCTTGTCTAAGATGGCGTTGATAGAAAAAATCACCAGTGACGTTCTTGTGTGTGCAAAGTGTCCTCTTTGGAAAGGACGCCGCAACGCTGTTTCAGGTGAAGGCGACATAAACGCTTCTGTAGTGTTTGTGGGTGAAGCGCCGGGTTACTGGGAAGACGTGAAGGGTTTACCTTTCGTGGGCGCTGCAGGCAAGGTTTTAGACACGCTTTTGGAGAAGATAAAGCTTCCACGAGAAAACGTTTTCATAACAAATGTGGTTAAGTGTCGTCCTCCTGAAAACCGTGACCCCCAACCAGACGAAGTAGAAACATGCACTTCGCTTTATCTTGTCCGTCAAATTGCGCTTATCCAACCAAAAATCATTGTGACTTTGGGCAGACACTCCACCGCTTACATACTTTCAAAAGCAGGTTTGGAAGCAAAGGCAAGTGAAGGCATAACTCAACTGCACGGCAAAGTCATCCAAACACAGTTCTTGAAACTGCCAGTCTCAGTGATTCCCATGTTTCATCCAGCTGCTGTTCTGCACAACCCGAAGTATAGAGATGCACTTGAAAAAGACTTTGACTTTTTGAAAAACGAACTCAAGAAGCTGAAAGGCTAGCGATGATGTTTGCGTAGGTTTTTGCCATGTTTAAGACATCTTTGGCATAGACGAATTCGTTGTATGCGTGAATAACTTCTTCGTAGCCTGGTCCAAAAGACACTGTTGGAACACCTAACAATTCTCTAAAATAGTGGGCGTCACTGGTTGCAGGATTGTAAGTGGCAAGAGGCTTGTAACCAAACACTTGTTTTGCGCCTTGCTGCACAGTCTCTATCAACCGATGCTTAGCTGGCGTGAAAGATGGCAATGTCCTATTGATAACCTCAAACTCAATGTTTTCAGGAATCAAACTGCGAACAAACTCTTCAACACCGTCGGGGCTGCCGCCAGCTGGAACCCTTATGTCAACTTCAGCTTCGCATCGTTCTGGCACAACGTTAGCCTTTGTTCCGCCGTGGATTAAGCCCAAACTCGTGGTGTAATGGTCAAGCGTACGAGTTAGACTGTTCACAGGCACACCTTGCTTTATTGCAACCTTTCGCAACTGTCTTTTGCCATTTCTCACAAGAGTCTGAGCTTCTTCGGGAACCGCTACAACTTCACTTTCTAACGCCTTCAGTTTTTGAACAAACTCAGTTAACATGAGAATGGCGTTTCTTCCTAAGACTGGCTTGCTTGCGTGAGCTGGCTTTCCATGCGCTATAATTTTTAGCCAACATGTTCCGCGTTCGCCACTATCTATACTGTATTCGCTATCAAGGTAACCTGAGGGTTCAGTGATGAGACAAGCGTTGCCGCTTAATTTCTTGTTCTGTAATAGCCAGAGGGCGCCTCCAGGTCCCTTCGCCTCTTCATCTGACACGCTTGCAACCGTTATTTTCCCAGATAACTCATTCTCAAAGTCTTTGACTGCCGCCACAGCCATGAGCATGGCTGCCACTCCGCCTTTCTGGTCGCTTGCCCCTCGACCAAAAATCTTTCCCTGTTTAATCACTCCTTCATAGGGTTGAATAGTCCATTGTGAGAGGTCGCCTGCTGGAACCACATCGATGTGTCCGCACAAAATAAGCGAAGGTTTGCCTCTTCCAACTGTGGCAACGACGCTGATGTGCCCCCTAGCTGGTTCAAACGTTTGATAACTTATTCGTTCGGTTTTGAGAAAGCTTTCAATAACTTTGGCTGCTTCGGAGACGTCGCCCGGAGGGTTCTCACTTTTGGCTTGGATTAGTTCACAACAGAGCTTGTTTAATTCTTTTGCACGGCGCTCAACTACCTCGCCGATTTTGGTTCCCAATTTTTTCAAGAAGGATGCACCTCTAATGATTTTGTGTTGCCTATAGCCTCTCTGTTTAGTCATGCGAATGCTTAATAAATGGTATCCTATGGGTAGCGATTTAATTAAGATTGAGCGCGCGCATCAGTCACTCATCTGAATAAGACAATGAAATGCCTGACTCCTCTTTTATTATTTTATAGACTTCTACTTGTCGTAATCCTCTTCCTGTACTCATGGATACGTCTCTTATCCTTTCTACGATTTTATTTTTTATCTGATCCGGTACGTCATAATCTTTTAACATTTTGTATATCAATTGCTTAGATTGCATAGCTCCAAATTCAAATAATCTTTCAAGTCCATACTTTTGAAAATTTACAGCTTCATATGTATCTGGACTAGCTAAAACTGCTTTTTGATGTTGAGCTGCCTTGTGTGTTCTTGCAAAACGACCAATAATAGGGTGACTTGGATGTATAGGTATACCTGAAGCGGCAGCCACATAATCATAAAGTTCTGGTATCAATTTTAAATTAACTTCTGTATCAACTCCGTAAAAATCCTCTAAGTTATCTATAACTGTTACTAAATCAGCGATACCAGTTCTTTCACCTAAGCTATTGACACAA